>Ga0265338_10000062_pt1 | contig 196060 bp, 165 predicted proteins | sample 42126metaG_FD_193579 | JGI IMG/M metagenome (GOLD analysis project Ga0265338, IMG submission 193579) | Rhizosphere microbial communities from Carex aquatilis grown in University of Washington, Seatle, WA, United States - 4-21-26 metaG | ecosystem: Host-associated > Plants > Roots >... | reverse complement strand
AACCGTGGAGCTTATTTGCGTGCCGCGTCAGGTTGGAAGTTCGTCGCTTACAGCGAAATAAATGAAGTTACATTTCCTGAGAAGACTGACCCGCGAGGTTCACTGACACTCCATACATCTGATGGAAGTTTTCAATTATTGAAAGGTAATAAGGAACTGTGGGAGGTTGGGCGCTTTTTTATGCGCTGCGCGGGTGATGCAAGAAATAGCTAAAAGTCTGATAAGGTTCTCACTTTGGTTAGTGGCGCTAATCCCATATGTACAAAAACGGGCGCAGGGGATTATACAGGATAGCGTTTCGGCTTAGGCCGCGTACCCGCCATCGGCGAGCAGGTTGGCACCGGTGATGTAACTGGCTTCGGGGCTGGCAAGATAAGCAACGAAACTGGCGATCTCCTCCGTGTGACCGTAACGGCCAAGCGCAACATTGGGAACAGTGGCCCTGGCAAAATCGGTGCCGGCCGGATTCATATCGGTATCGATGGGACCGGGTTGGACGTTGTTGACGGTGATTTTGCGCGCGCCAAGATCGCGGGCGAGGCCTTTGGTGAAGGCGGCGACGGCACCCTTGCTCATGGCATAAACCGAACCGCCGATGAATGGCATGCGGTCACTGTTGGTGCTGCCGATGTGAATGATGCGACCGCCCTCGCGCATATACTTGGAGGCTTCCTGCGTGGCGACGAACAGGCCGCGGACATTGATGGCCATGAGCTTATCAAAATCCTCCAGCGAGAACTGGTCGATGGGTGCGATGGTCGCAATGCCGGCGTTATTCACGAGAATATCAATGCCGCCGAATGTGCTGATGGTTTTGGTGATGGCGAGGCGAACAGCGTCGGCATTGGCAGCATCAGCGCTGATGGCGATGGCTTTGCCGCCGGATGCTTTGATGGCGTTGACGACCTCGTCAGCTTTTCCGGGCGACGAACTGTAAGTGATGGCGACGGAGGCGCCATCGGCGGCGAGACGTTTGGCGATGGTGGCGCCCATACTGCGAGAGCCGCCGGTGACAAGGGCGACTTTACCAGCGAGTTTTTGGTTTGAGTTCATGATGGGTGACTTTCTATTTCAGTTATAGTTGTTGATTGCTGGACGTGTCGTCCATCTTTGCAAAGTTTTACGCTCCTTATTTGGTTCTGCCCAATACCACCTTGCTTGCGCTGTCATGCTTTTGAGGCATGACGGAAAAATATCGGCTCACGACCAACAACGCCGTCTTGGACTAGAGGCTGTATCAATATAATTTTGATTGATGGTTTTTCCAGCGCACAAAAGAAAATAATTAACTAGAATCGGCGGACATTTTAACGCAAGTTATCACGGCTAAATTATGGATGTGAAACTCCCCAATCTCGGCGAAGGCGCGGATTCCGGCACGGTCGTCAACGTGTTCGTGAAGGAAGGCGATGCCATCACCAAGGATCAACCAATCATCGAACTCGAAAACGAAAAGGCGGTCGCCACGATTCCCTCGACGGCGGCTGGCACGGTCGCGAAGGTCTTTATCAAGACAGGCGACAAGGTCAGCGTGGGCCAAACGCTGATTTCCATTTCCGGAGATGGTATGGTGGCGGCTACACCAGCCAAGCCTGCACCCGCTGCTCAAGCTCCCGCGAAGCCAAAAGCTGTGCCTGCGCCCGTGGCGGAAGAACCTGCTTCGGCGACGGATTTGGAAGAAACCACTGGGGAGGAACCCCGGGCTGGTGTTCTGCCGGCCGCTTCGCCGTCTTTGCGCAAGATGGCGCGCGAAATGGGCATTGATCTTTCCAAAGTGCGCGGCAGCGAAGCAGGTGGACGCATCGTACTCGCGGACGTGCGCGCGTATATCCAGCGCCTGCAAAAACTCGCGTCGCCACCGAAAGAAGCCGGCGCTCCCGCAAAAGCCGCTGCGGTATCGATTGATTTTTCCAAATGGGGCCCCGTGCTCAAAAAGGCGGTGACGCCCTTGCGCCAGGTGATTGCCCGGCGGATGTGGGAAAACTGGAATGCCATCCCGCACGTCACACAATTTGATGACGCGGATTTCACGCGGCTCAATGAGCTGCGCAAAAAGTTCGCTTCGGCCTATGAAGCAAAGGGCGTCAAGCTTACGCTCACGCCCTTTGTGTTGAAGGCATTGGTCGAGACGCTGAAGAAGCATCCGATGTTCAATTCGAGTCTCGATGAAGCGGCCAATGAGATCATCATCAAGGAATATTTTCATATCGGCATCGCCGTGGACACCGAACAGGGATTGATCGTGCCGGTGCTGCGCGACGTGGATAAGAAATCCATGCTCGAGATTTCAAAGGAACTGGAACAGCTCGCCCAAAAAGCGCGTGACCGCAAGAGCACGGCCGAGGAGATCAAGGGCGGCACGTTCACGATATCCAATCAAGGCGCCATCGGTGGCGCGCATTTCACTCCGATCGTGAATATGCCGGAGGTCGCCATTCTCGGGCTTGGCCGTGGGGCGATGAAGCCCGTCGTTCGCGATGGGAAGATTGAGGCGCGCATGATGACACCGCTCGGCTTGAGCTATGATCATCGGGTCATTGATGGCGGCGCGGCGGCGCGGTTCATGGTGGACCTGGTAAAAGCGATGGAGAATTTTAGCGAGGAACAAGCGCGCCTTTAATCGTTCTCGTCCTCAAAGTCTTAAATATGACGAGAATGAGGACGAGTAGGAAAAAATAATTTATGGAACCGATCAAAACAGATATTGTGGTGCTGGGCGCGGGGCCGGGCGGATACGCGGCGGCATTTTACGCGGCGGACCTCGGGAAAAAAGTCATTCTCATCGACCGGGATAAACGGCTTGGTGGTGTTTGCCTGACGCGTGGTTGCATCCCCTCGAAGGCTTTGCTGTATGCGACGCACCAGATCACGGCTTCACGCGATTCTGAGCATCGGGGCATCACATTCACAACCCCTACAGTTGATCTCACCAAGCTGCGCGAGTGGAAAGAGTCCATTATCACAAAGCTTTCGAATGGCGTAGCGCAACTGGCCAGGCTGCGCAACGTGCAGGTGATCACCGGACGCGGTTATTTTGAAGGTTCGCAATCGTTGCGGGTGGAAACGGAGCTGGGGCAGCAGTTCGTGGAATATGAGACGGCGATCATCGCGGTGGGTTCGTTGCCCGCGCTGCCGAAGGCGTTCGACCTGGGCAATCCACGGGTGATGACTTCCACGGAGGCGCTGGAGATCGAAGACGTGCCGGAAAACCTGCTGGTGGTCGGCGGCGGTTACATCGGCATGGAATTGGGAACCGTTTACGCCGCGCTGGGCAGCAAGATCGTGCTGGTTGAGGCGATGGATAGTTTGCTCGCCGGTGCAGATGCGGACCTTGCGCGACCGGTTTTGCTGAACGCGAAAAAAGCGTTCAAAGAGATCCGGGTGAAAACCAAAGTCGGAAAAATGTCCACGGTCGGCAAACAGATCAAAGTGGAGATGGAATTTGATGGCAAGAAAGTCGAAGAACTTTACGACCGCGTGCTCGTGGCGGTGGGCCGCAAGGCGAACAGTAGCGACCTTGGGTTGGAGAACACCAAAGTGACGCTCGATGAAAAGGGTTTCATCAAAGTGAACGAGCACCAACAGACCAGCGACCCGCACATTTACGCGATTGGGGATATCGCCGGTGGCATTTTGCTGGCGCACAAGGCGCACAAAGAAGGACGGATTGCCGTGGAAGTGATCAATGGCGAAAACAGTTCGTTCCAAAACACAATCATCCCGGCGGTGGTTTTCACCGACCCTGAACTCGCCTGGTGCGGTTTGACGGAAAGCGAGGCCAAGGAACGCGGCGTCAAATATGAAGTGTCAAAATTTCCGTGGGGTGCCTCCGGCCGCGCCATGTCGTTCGACCGCACGGATGGCATCACGAAAATGCTGATTGATCCGGACACGGATCGCGTGCTGGGCGTGGGGATTTGCGGCGCCGGTGCGGGCGAATTGATCGCCGAAGCCGTGTTGGCTATTGAGATGGGTGCCACGGCGGAAGACATCGCGCTGACCGTACATCCGCATCCGACGTTATCGGAAACGTTGATGGAATGCGCGGACGCATTCTACGGATATTCGACGCACACGATCGCCAAGAAGCGCACCACTTGAAATGTTGCGGCGGTCCATGGCCGCCGCAAATAAGTCGTCATTGTCGCAAATCGTGATTGAATCATCCGTTTTCCCCGCTAGTATCTTCCCGCTCTGGTGAAAGCCGGAGCGTATGGTTCGGGGCGTAGCGTAGCTTGGTAGCGCGCTTGCTTGGGGTGCAAGAGGTCGTGAGTTCAAATCTCACCGCCCCGACCATTTTTTACTGCGAGAGTTCAAACACCTGCCGTTGGAACTTCGAAATATCCACGGTGACCTGCGAGCTGAGCGCTACCATCAGGCGGAAGACGTCGCGATTCCAGGTTTGGGCCGGGTCTAACGGATTGATTTTGGGATCAGTGATGATATAATTTTGGCCCGCATAATGGAGCGTTTGCAACGGCCGTTCCATCGAGTTCGTGCTGTGACCGGCCCACAACATCTTCAGGATGGGGCGGTTCTCCAAAGCCGGCACAATGTTTATGAAGGCGGCATTGGTGGAGGCAAGAAATTCAAACCCCGCCTGCTCGGTGGCCACCCCTTCCATGGCGCGGTTGAAACTGCGGAGCACCAGACGGGTCGAGCCTTGCGCGACATCGCCGGGCACAGTCTGAACCGAAATGCCGCGGCTTAGGGCAACGATCACGTTGATGATGGAGCTCTGCTCCTTTATCCCGGCGGTCGCTGGATCGGTCTTAACAAAAGTGATGGTGTTGGTGATGAATCTGGCAAAATTTTCCAGGGCCTTCTGTTTTTCAGGAGATTGGCTGGTGAAAAAAGATTGGGTCCGGAAATCCGGATGGAGCAACCGGATCACCCAATCTTTGGGAAGATCATCAGGGAGCGCGCCGAGGTCATCGTCATTATCCCGCAGGACAAATTTCGTGTCGGCATGCTTTTGGTAGAGCAACCAGCCGCCATTCACGTTGGTGCGTATGACCATATTCTTGTCCGCAGCATCGGAGTAATCCTTCAAAGCAGGGGCGCCGCTCTCCGCGCCGGCGGAAGCTTGTGCGGATTCACCATGGCCGGGCGGCCCGGAAGCGGACTTGGCTTGTCCAAAAGTGACCGGCCCCAAAAGTTCCAGGTGGTTCTCCGCCTGTAATCGCAACAAGCCGTGGATCTGCAGTACGCGCAGGATGGCGCAGGCCCGTAGAAAACGCGCGTAATACACGGGCGTGCCATCCGTGGGGGAATTCACCAGCACCAGTTTTTCGCCGTCCGCCAGTGTGGGCGTCTCGATGCGCTCGATCATCACCCGCAACAACTGGTCGATCGGATAACCCTGCTCATAAAGCGCAAAGAACACGTCCGTGGAGATCGGCTGCAGCACCTGTTTGACCTCGCCCTCGTTGTTGAGCGGGATGAACTGGAAATCCGGGCTGCTCGAGTGGCTGTAGGACCCGCCGGCGCTATAACCGAACAGTGGCGATAACGCAAAAGTGACCGCCTGACTTACCAGTTTGAGCACACCACCCGAAACCTGCGAGGTATCCACCGTGCTTTTGCTGTCTGTGAATGAGCCGGTCTGGCCGATGGTGGCGCCTTCCGTGGTGTTGAACTTATTGTTGAGCGCGCCGATGGCCAGGTAATACGCCGGATGCCCGTTCTGCAACCGCGCCAGGTTCAGCAGCATCTGTTGGTTCAGCGCATCGCCATAGGCTTCGTTATAACTCTCGAACTGTCCGCGCAAGGGCACATGCGGAGAGCGGCACGACGTAAAAAGAAACGACAATGCCGCGTACGCGAGAAGCATTCCGCGTTTTCCAAAACAATTTGATACGCGCCGCATAGAAGGATGACCCGTGGCGGATTATTCAAGCTTTGACGCGAATGTCAATGGCCGGGACACTACGGACAGACCGTCGTGCGTCCCTCTTCGTTCAGAGTTCCGCCTTTGGCAGTCACCTCTTTTGGTCGGATTTGCCCTGTTCTCCATAGCTTGCGAAGGAGAAGTCCCCATGTTAATACCCCGCCGTGACGCCTGCGTCTGATCAACCCACGCCCACCCGCCATTACGCGGTGTTCCTCAGTTACCGTCACATGGATAACAAGGAGCAGCGGCGGCAATGGGCCACGTGGCTGCACCAGGAACTTGAGGCTTACGAGGTGCCCCGGGAACTTGTGGGCAAAGAAAACGTTCGGGGAGATTTGATTCCCGCCAGTCTGTATCCGGTCTTTCGGGATGAAGAAGAGCTGCCCGCCGATGCCGACCTCACCAAAAATATCAAGCACGCGCTGGAGCAGAGCAACCTGCTGGTGGTCCTGTGTTCGCCAGTCGCAGTGGTGTCCAATTTTGTCGCGGACGAAATACGCTATTTCAAGAATTTGGGGAAAGCCGACCGCATCCTCGCCTTGATGATTTATGGCGAACCAAATGCCTCCGACGATCCCGGCAAGGCGCGGCTCGGCATCAAACCAGAGTTGGAGTGTTTTCCCCAGCCCCTGCGTTACGGCGTGCCGGATGACAGTGGAAAGATTGATTGGAACCAGCGCGCGGAACCGATTGCCGCCGACGTGCGGCCCGAGGGCCACGTCGAGCAGGGTTGGACCACCGGCGCGGCTTATCGCGAAGCACTGCAAAAGAGCGGAAAAGTTTCGTCGGGAGACATCGCGCAAAAAGTTCGTGAGTACGAAAAGCGATTGGAACTGGCGAAGCTAAAGGTCATCGCGGGAGCGTTGGGCGTGCCCTTGGGCGAATTGACCCGGCGCGACAAAGCCATGCAGTTGGAAAAAGCCAGGAAGCGGGCGCGCGCCTTGAAACTCTGGCTGGCGGCGGTGGGCGTGCTGGCGATTTTGGCAGTGGCCGGCGGAATCTACGCGTCGTTTCAGCGCAAGGAAGCCATTGCTCAACGGCAGGTGGCGGAGAGCCAGAAGAAGCAGGCCGTTCAAACCCTCGCGCGCTCCGATTTTCTCCAGGCTGTTCAACTGATCCGGCAGCAAAAAGAAGACGAAGCGCTCCCTTATCTTGCCCGCAGCCTGCGCTTTCAACCGGCGGATAATCCGGCCGCGACAATGATCTTCAGCCTGCTGGCTTACCGCACGTGGCCGGACCTGCAATTGATGTTTTCCAGCAGCGCCCAATCGTCCACGGCCACCAACACCGCGGCTGATGCGCGCATCATGACGTCGAACGACGGCACGCTGCGTTTCTGGGACACGGCGACCGGCTTGCCGCTGACGCCTCCGGTCCTGCATGGTGTGGCCGTGCGCACCGCTGTCTTCAGCCCGGATGGGTCACGCATCGCCACTGCTACGCTTGGTGCGGGTATCTATGATGCCGCAACGGGCCAGTCATTGCTTTCCGTTCTGCCACATGACAACGCGGTGCGTAATGTCAGCTTCAATAAGGACGGCTCGAAGCTGGCGACCGCCTCCGAGGACAATACGGCGCGCGTGTGGGATACGAAAACCGGTCTGCCGTTGACCGAACTTCTGCCGCATCAAAGCATCGTGTACACCGCGCAACTTAGTCCGGATGAAACGCGGGTGGTCACCGCTTCCTTTGACAGGACGGCCCGCGTTTGGGATGTCAAAACCAGCCTGCCGGTGACCGGACCGCTGGTGCATGGCGATGCGGTTCGTTCCGCGGTGTTCAGCCCGGATGGTTCGCAAGTGTTGACGGCCAGTTTTGATAGCGCGGCCCATCTCTGGGACATCAAAACCGAAAAGGAAGTGTTCCGGTTGCAACACCAGGGGCTGGTCTATGTGGCGGTTTACAGCCCGGACGGCAAGCGCATCCTCACCGCTTCATCCGACCAAACAGCGATGCTTTGGGATGCCAAAACCGGCCAGCAACTCCTTAAAGAACCGATTCAACATAACGGCGCCATTTATTCGGCCAGGTTTAGCCCCGATGGCTCACGCATCGTCACCGCCTCGGGCGACCGTACGGCACGCGTTTGGGATGCTTCGACTGGTGAACCAATCACTCCACCATTGAAACATGACGATGCGGTGGAATCGGCGGCCTTCAGTCCCGATGGTACGCGCATCGTGACCGCTTCGGATGACGGCACGGCGCGCATCTGGGATGCCACTACCAACCTTCAACTCGCCCTTCCGCTACGACATGACGGATACTACGTTTATACCGCAGCCTTCAGTCCCGATGGTTCACGCATCCTGACCATGGCCGACGATGGTGTGGCGCGGGTTTGGGACGCGCGGGTGGGGCAGGCATATACGTTTGTTCCCACTCCCATGGCTCTGCTCACCAACCGGGCGGCCGCTTTCTCGGCCCTCAAAAAAACGGCGGCTCCAGATGCTAATATCATGATGATGAGCCATGGTTCCATGCTCCCGCTCGTATCGGTGCCGAGCCCGGATCATGCTTTGAACGCCTTGTTCGCCGACGATTTTATAACTGTGAAGGACGCCAAAACCGGCCAGACCTTTTTTCAAACAAACCTGGATAGCAGAATCACCACGGTAACATTCAGCCCTAACAATTCGAACCTCGTGGTGATTTTGGGAAACCGGGTGGGCCTCTACGATCCCAGGACCGGGAAATTGTCCATTCCCGTCTTGCAACATAGCAGCGATGTTCTTTCGGCCACATTCAATCCGGACAATTCACGCATCCTGACAGTTTCCCGGGACGGCGGTATGTGCGTCTGGAATACCAGCACCGGGAACCTTGCCTTTCCGCCTTTGAAGAACAAAGGCAATGGCTTCTTCAGCCCGGATGGCTCGCGCATCCTCACTGCCTCTGGCGAAATCGTGTCGGCCGCAAACGGGCTTTCCCTCACGATCCCGATGGCATATGAATCCTTCGGACCGGGCACATTCAGTCCGGATGGGTTGCAGTTTGTTGCTAAATCCGAGAGCGTCCAGACCCTGGATCTGCCGCCAAACGGCGAAACACCGGATTGGCTCCCGCAACTTGCCGAAGCGGTTGCCCGGCACCAAATGGATGACCTGGGAAACATCAAAGAGGTGCCATTTGATCAGATCAAAGGAGCAAAGACCGCGCGCCTCACTTCAATGTCCAATGACCCATGGGAGAAATTCGGGCGCTGGTTCTTCTCGGAACCCGATGCCCGTACTGTTTCCCCCTGGAGCCAGATGACCGCTCCTGACTACATCCAGCAGTGCATTGCCGGATACGACAAAGATGTGCTTATCCGGGCCAAAGCCCTCGCCTATGGTCATCCCGATGAAACCGCTCAAATCACCGCCCGCATCGCCCAGATTGTGCCGCCACCAGAGCCGCCTTCCGATTTTCGGATTATTTTCACGCCAGATAAATGAGCTGCCTTTGAAACTTCCGGCTTATCCCGCAACCTGCATCCTGCATTCCGTATCCCGTCCTCCATAGCTTGCGAAGGAGGATGCCTTCTGCTAAAACGCTCCCCACTCAGAGGTTCACCACAATTTAAATGCTGCCGGAATGGACAATCATAGGGTTTAGCGGCCATCGCAAGCTGGCCAACCCGGCCGTGGTCGCCGCCGGGATTTCCCGCGCCCTCGACCGCCTGGCGGTGGACTTTGGGCACCTGGCCGTCATCGCTTCGGCCGCCAGTGGCAGCGATACTTTGTTTCTCGAAGAAGCCGAGCGGCGAAAGATACCCATCCGCCTCGTGTTGCCGTTTCCCCGGGAACGTTTTGAAGAGGATTTTTCCCCCGCCGACTGGCAGCGCGTGGTTCCGTTGATCGATAAGGCCGCGTTCATCGAAGAAATCACTGGGCCGGACAACGATGAAGAGGCCTATCTCGAGACCGGCATCCTCACCGTAGAACGCGCCGAAATCATGATCTTCATCTGGGACGGGAAAAAAGCCGCCGGCATCGGCGGCACCGGCGATGTGGTGGATTACGCCCGCGCCTTTGGCAAACCGCTCCTGATTGTTGATCCGGAAACCGGTGTCATCACCGAAGAAGGTTTCAAAGCCGATGCCGTCAAAAAACGGAAAAGTGAAGGCAATGAGAACCTGCGCGCCGCAGTGGAGCAACATTTCGAGGAGTTGAACCGGGCCGCCAATCGCGAAGCGCCCCGGGCGCGCCACCTGACCATCCTGATCATTCTCCTGCACCTGGGCGCCGCCGCCTTCGGTATCCTGGGCTTTGGCGATATCGGGGTTTTGGATCTGAAATATTGGGCAGCCGGCATTGAAGTGGTCATCCTTTTGAGCGCGGCTTATTTCGTGCTGAAACATCATCGGGCCAAAACTCAATGGATCCAGAACCGGGTGGGTGCGGAATTGTGCCGCTCCTTCCTGGCCACGTGGAACCTGCGGCGGCGTTCCAGTTTTTTTCCCACCATGCTCATCGCCGGGTTTGAGGAACTGGCGCGCAGCCTGCGCCTCGCGTGGTATCTGGATAAATCGGCGGATTGCAGTTTTGACGAGGCGCGCGAGCAATACCTCAAGAACCGGGTCCTCGATCAGATGCAATTTTATAAAGATCGCGGCCAGCGGGCGCGGTCGGCTTTTAAAAAAATGATCTTCACGGCCAATGCCGCCACCGTATTAAGCCTCCTGTTTGCCTCGCTGTCATTTTTCTCGGATGAAGATTGGATCCACAAATTTGCCGTCTGGCTGCCGTTGGTCAATGCCGCCGTGCTTTCCATAGTCGTATCGCAGGAGCACGCCCGCCGCCGGGTGCTTTACGAGGAGATGATCGTGAAGCTGCAAATCGCCGCCAAACGTTTGGAAGTCGTCCGCACCTGGCCCAGCCTGTTCCGCATCGTCATGGAAACGGAAAACCAGTTGTTGGGCGAAGTGATCGAATGGCACTCGTTCGTGCGCTTTGCCGGCGAACATTGACCCGCCATGAAACGTATCCTCACCCTGGACGGCGGCGGAATCCGTGGCGTGTTTTCGCTCCAGATCCTGGCGAAAATCGAGAAACTACTGCAGGAGGAAAAGAAGAATCCCGACCTCCGGCTGTCGCAAGTGTTTGACTTGATCGCCGGCACAAGCACCGGCGCCATCATCGCCGCTTTTTTGTCGTGGGGCATGCGGGTGAGTGAGGTGGAGGAATTGTACTGCACGCGCGGCAAGGACATGTTCGCTCGCGAACCCTGGTATCGGCGTTGGAAAGCCAAGTACCGGTCGGAAGCCATCGCCAATTATTTCCGCGAGGTCTTTTCCGAAGAGCAGGAGGATGGCACAAAGGCGCCGGCCACGCTCGGCTCCAAAAATCTCAAGACCCTCCTGCTCGTCATCATGCGCAACGCCACCACCGGTTCCCCCTGGCCGGTCAGCAATAACAAGGATGCCATGTTCAACGACCCAACGTTGCCCGATTGCAACCTGAACATTCCGCTCTGGCAATTGCTCCGCGGCAGCACAGCGGCACCATCCTATTTCCCGCCGGAAGAGATCGACCTCGCCGGGAAAAAATTCCTGTTCATTGATGGCGGCATGACGCCGTTCAATAACCCGGCGCTCATTGCCATGCTCATGGCCACCTTGCCGCCGTATAATATTAACTGGCAGGCCACGCGTGAATCCCTCCACGTGACCTCCATCGGCACCGGTTTCGTCCGCGCATCTCTTCCGTTGAAACACGCTGCCGAGATCAACATGTTGGACCAGATAAAATACCTCGCGCCCGCCTTCATCGGCTCAGTCTCCGTGGAACAGGATGTCTTGTGCCGCATTTTGGGTGATTGCCTCCATGGACCACCGATTGATATCGAACTTGGTTCACTGGTCGCGCCTACGCTGTTGAGTCGTGCCGAACAAAAATTCACTTATGTCCGTTACGATGAGCCTTTCGTACTCACCGGTGAAGACCTGAAACTGAAACTCTCCATGGAAATGGATAACCTGGATCTCATCCCTTATCTCAAAAAAGCGGGGGAGGCGTATGCCGCCAAACACGTGAGCCTGGAACATTTTCGGCCCCGGCCTTAAATCAGTGTCGGCCGCCCATCGCCGCCAGCCAGGCGAAGATAACGAGTAGGCAAAACGCCGCCCCGCCAAGAATATTCGCCGCTGTGGTCCGTGTGAACCGCCGGGTCGACATCACGATGCCGCCGAGCAACACGCCACTGCCAAATCCGCCGAAATGCGCCACCACATCCGAGTCCGGGCTGGTTCCGAACAAAACCAGCATCATCACCCCCGCCGCCATGCCGCCCAAGACCAGTTTCAGGCTGCGCCCTCTTCGCCACAGCGTGACCGATTGGGCCGCCAACAGTCCCAGCGCCCCCATCACCATGCCCGAGGCGCCGAGGCTGCGATGGCCGGTATCCACCAGCCACGTGAGCACATTACCCCCCGCACCGGCAAGCAGTGCAGTGAGCAGCCCAACACCCGTGCCATAGCTGCCCATCGTCAGGCCCATCAGGAGAAATCCGATGACCGCATTGGACGCCAGGTGCGCGAGGTCTGCATGTAAAAAAATCGCCGTGAACAATCGCCACCATTCGCCGTGCGAAACCGAGTTTCCATCCAGCACGCCCGCATCAACCAGTTCCGGAATGCGCACCGACAGCCAATAGAAAAATACGATGAGAGCCACCCACGCCAGGCAGCCCCAATCAAAGAAGACCTCGCGATGGAAAACTTTTCGCCGCCACGGCCAATGCAGATTTTCCGCCTGATACAGTTCGATGGAAGAGAGCGCCCGCTCGCGTTCATTTTCGCCGATGATCAATCCCCAGCCCAGTTCCTCCGAGCGATCAATCGTCGGCTGGATGCCCTGACTCGCCAGCACGAGTGCCCAGTCCATTGCCTGGCGGCGGGAGCGGGTCGGGATTCGCGCGGTCATGGAACCAGAGTCCATCGCAGGGGTATTTTACGCAAAATAAATTTTGCAGGGTCGTTTGTGCACAGTGTCCTGCTCATAAATCCGACATTTTGCCCATTTCCATCCATCCGGGAATGAATATTCATCAAATAATTTAAGTCTATTGGGTTGGAACCCGATTTGCTAAGTAGTTAAAGCCGGTTTACTCCGGCTGGTCCGGTTGCACTTGTGAAAGTCATCCAACCAAATTGTCGTATACAGTTTGCGGCCGAAGACGTGGACTTTATCCTCTCCGTCCTCGGACAAAAGCTCGGCACGGCGGAATGCCTCATCAAACTCCTCGCCGACGAAGATACCCGCGACCTCATCCTTGATGATGAAGCCCTGCTGCACGCTTTGCTCGAACGCCGTGGTTGTCTGCGCGTCTCCACGCATTTTTATTTTTATATTCTCGTCCGCCAAGTGCTCCGTCGCTCCCAGATCCATGACCGCGCCGTAGCGGATTATGTGGCCGAGGTGCTGTCGGAATTCGCGCAGGCTGACCAATCAAGCTGCCTGGTTCCCGGCACAGGCGCCCCGATGAATTATTTCTTCGAGCTCCTTTCCGCCCTCCAGACCGCTGATGATCGTACAAGCTTCATGATCCGCGCCCACGTCGGCAATTATTCGCTCTTTCTTTCCGGCGTGTTTCCCGAACGCATCCGCTTCCGCGCCGAGCGAAAGGGTTTTCCGGCATTAAGCTATTATGAATCGCTGGGCCGCGCCCACTATCGCGCTGCCAGCGACCATCAATTGGCCCGGCGCTACGAGCTGGCAGGAATTTTTGACACGCTCGCGGAACAGTTCCAGACCGCCCGCCGCGCGCTCAATGACATGACCGACCGGCTGATAACACTGGGCGACCCGGATTATTCGCTGGACGCGTTGCTCAACGCGAAAGAAAAGGAAAGTAACTGACCAACGCCGCGCGCGTCTTTTCCGGCGTCTCATGCAATATCGCACGCCATCCACGCGCCGCGCCGGCCTCTACATTCTCCACCCGGTCATCGATATAGACAATGTCTGCGCCGCGCTTGCCGGCCATCTTTTCCAGCGATTCATAGATGCCCGCGTGTGGCTTCATCGAATGCACTTCGTAGGACAGGATGTACCCGTCGAAATGGACGAAAAACGGAAAATTATGGCGCACATGGCTGATGGCCAGGTCGTTGGTGTTGGAGAAGACGTAAGTTTTCAACCCATGCCGGCGCACTTCGGCGTGCAACGCAATCATCGGCTCCATCGGGAAGAAAATATCCGCGAACGCCGCGCTGAATTCGTCCAGCGTCCCGCTGTAACCGGTCGCGGCGCAGATCGCCTTGAAAAACTGATGACGATCAATCGTTCCGGTCTCAAATTGGATCAGGAACTGCGAATGGCTCAAGAACGTGGCCAGATTTTCCGGCGGCTTGCTGCTGCGCGCGCCAATCTTTCGCGCCGCGATCGAATAATCGAAATCCACGAGCACCTTGCCGAGATCAAACGCCACCACGGCGCTCACGACATTTCCCTCCGCCCTTCCAGGGCGCGGCTCAATGTTAATTCGTCCGCAAATTCCAGCCCTTGTCCCGCCGGCAACCCATACGCAATCCGTGAAATCTTGAGCCCTTTGCGCGCCAGCCGTTTCGCGAGATAAAATCCTGTGGCATCACCTTCTACATCCGTGCCCAGCGCGATAACGATTTCCTTGATGGGTTCGCTTTCCAAGCGGCGTTCCAGCGCAGCGATGTGCAAATCTTCCGGCTCCACGCCATCCAGCGGCGAGATTTTTCCGCCCAGCACATGGAACTTGCCGCGAAAGGTGTTCGATTTTTCGACGCTCAGAATGTCCACCGGCTGTTCCACCACGCAGATGAGCGACGCATCGCGCCGCGTATCAGCGCAGATATCGCACGGCGATTTTTCCGTGAGCGCGCCGCAGGTGGTGCAAAATTTGATCTTCTCCCGCGCGTGGACGATTACGTCAGCGAGGTGCTTCACCGCCGTCAGCTCGGATTGGACGATGTGGAGGGCGATGCGCTCAGCCGAACGCGGCCCCACGCCCGGCAATTGGTGGAGCGCGGCAACAAGTGCCGTGATGGAGTCAGGAAGCGCCATTTTAAGTTGCGGTAGTTTGCCACCGCACGATAATTAAAATCCCGGCAGGGCGAGTCCCGAGGTCACCTTGCCCATCTCGGCATTGGAGATGTCTTTGGCCTGGCCGAGCGCCTGGTTGGTCGCGGTCAGGATCATGTCCTCGAGCAATTGCGCGTCCGAAGGGTTCAACGCCTGCGGGTCGATCTTGATGGACGCCAGCGAGCCGTCGCACTTGGCGACGACCTTCACGGCGCCGCCGCCGCTTGTGGCTTCCACCGTACGGGCCGCCAGTTGTGCCTGGATCTGATCCATCTGCTGCTGCATACGCGCAGCCTGTTTCATGAGTTTGCCGATGCTTGACATAAAATTGTAGGAGGAAGCTAACCCAGAAAGCGTAGCGGCGTCAGCTTTTTTTCGGGAAAGAATAATCACGCATCGCCTGGCACACCTGGATGCGGTATTCGGAATAGAACAACTTCCGGCCCAATTCCTGCGCCTGCCGGTGTTCCGGATGATTGCGCCACGCCAGCACCGTCTCTTCCGATTCAAATTCCACCAGCGAAACCCGTTCCCCATCCTCCGCTGCGTAAGTTTTAAAGGAAATAAATCCCGGCATCGTCACTGCGATATCATAAATCTTTTTCGCCCACCGCTCGTATTCCTCGAGGTGTTCAGTGCGGAGACGTGAGCGGAAGATCGTGACGATCATCGGAATCAAGCGCGGACTTCAACGATCTGCCCCTTGAAAATTTCCAGCGCTTTCTGGATGAGCGGATCGTTTTTAAAATCGTCCTTGTTGAACGGCACCGAGACAGTTTGTTTTGCCGGCGCCGCTGAGGTCACGGGTTTGGCCGCTGCAGGTGTTCCTTTTGGGGCAGGGGAGGTTTGCGCAACCGGCGCAGCCGCCGGAACAAAGCGCAGGCGGCCTACCGGCGCTTCCGATTTGACGAATTTTATCTGCGAATTTGGATGGCCGAATTCCGAGAGCTTGGTCTGGAGCAACGTATGATTGCGCGCGTTGTCCACCAGCCCGAGGTGGTCGGCAAATTCCGGGTCAAAGCCGATAGTGAAAATATTTCGCTCAAAGGAAACCGGATGCGCTTCCATCAAATAGGTCCGGACAAACGGACTGGCACGGCCAGCCGATTCCACCAATTTCGTCCAAAGCTCCTCAAGATTTCCGGAAGGTATAGCGGTTGGTTGACTTGCGGATTGAGCCGGTTGTGCAGAGGTGACCTGCGCAGTCGCAGTTGGAGCTGGTGAAGCGCTGCGCGGACTCGCGCCGGAAACTGCCGCTGTCCGTGCAACAGGAGCCGGGCCCGAACTGCTTTGTCCGCCGCGTAACGCGTTTAGCTGTTTGAGCACGGCATCCAGGCTCAGTGAGTTGCGCGCTTCAATGGCGCGGAGCAACGTCACTTCGAGCAAAATCTTCTTTGACGCCGCATCGCGCAGGCGCAGTTCCGCATCGGCCAGTGCTTCGAGGATGCGCGTCAGCGAATCGGTGTTCGCCAGCGCGGTTTGTTCCTTGAGCGCTGCGATCTCGATCTCCGAAACCTCCAGCATGTTCAGGTCGCCTCGCGAAACCTGGAAGAGCAGCAGGTTCCGGAAATGATTGAGCAGGTCCGAGAGCAACCGCCCCAGGTCCTTGCCGTTTTGCGCGAGTGCATTCAATTCCTGGAGCGCGGTATGGATCTCACCATTGAGAATCGCGCCGCTGAGCTTCAGCAACTGGCCTTGCGCGGTCAGCCCGAACATCGAGAGCACGTCGGGTTCTTCGATTTTATCCCCGCAAAAGCTGATGAGCTGGTCCAGCGCACTTTCCGCATCGCGCATCCCGCCGTCCGCTCCGCGCGCGATGGCAAACAGTGCCGCGTCATCTATCTTAACCTTTTCGTTTTTGGCGATGGTCTCGAGCTGCTTGACAATAAGTGCGGTGGGAATACGGCGCAGGTCAAAGCGTTGGCAGCGCGAAAGGATTGTCGGCAACACCCGTTCCGGGTCGGTCGTCGCGAACATGAACTTCACATGCGCCGGCGGTTCCTCGAGGGTCTTGAGCAGGGCATTGAACGCCGCCGTCGAGAGCATGTGGACTTCGTCGATGATGTAGATCTTGAATTTGGACGAGGCCGGGGCGTACTTGCAGGTTTCGCGCAACTCGCGCACCTGCTCCACGCCGTTGTTGCTGGCGCCGTCGATCTCCAGCACATCCATCGAACGGCCTTCGGCGATCTCCACGCACTTGGGGTCGTTCACGTCGAAATCCGCCTTGGGCCCGCCGGTGCAGTTCAAGGCCTTGGCGAAGATGCGGGCGACGGTGGTCTTGCCGGTGCCGCGCGGCCCGCAAAAGATATACGCGTGCGCGATGCGGTTTTGCTCAATGGCATGGGCGAGCGTCTGCGTGACGTGCTCCTGCCCGACCACATCGGCGAATTTTTGTGGGCGATACTTCCGCGCTATGACCTGGTATGACATTTACGATTTGCGATCTACGATTAACGCATCGTTCACGATCGCCGGGGCAATCGTAAAGCGAAAACCGCCAATCGTAAATTGAGAAAGGCCAGGGTGACTGCGGCAGATGCAAAGCAAACTACCGTTGCTGCCTTCCGGCCCTGGCGGGGTTCGTAAGTCCACATTCCACAGGCCCTGGCGCGCTCAATGTGGCCGGTCATCAGACCATCTTCAAGGACAATCACCTGCCGATGCGCTCCAACTAAAAAAGACCACCATTGACGGTGGCCTTGTTCGGTGAACGAAATTCGTTCAGGCGGCCTTGGCCTTAGTGGCTTTAGCGGCTTTTTTCGTCCTGGCCAGGGTTTTTTTGCGTTTCAGGTAACGGGCGCGACGAACGCGTTTTTCCGCTTTGTTGTATTGTTTTCCCATAAGTGTCTTTACATTTTTTGCTGCGCTGCGATTTTGAAGTGTAACTATGCTTACTGGAGCACAGCGATTCAATATCTATTTCGCGACCATGGCCGCGATAGCCGGTGTTTTCCTCTGCGGCTGCCAAAGCAGCACGGGGCCGGACAAGAAGTCCCTGGCCATCCTTTCCCTGCACATCGAATCCAATCCGGACATGCCGGATGTGAGTTCGCCCGTGCCCATCTACCGGCAGAACCCGATGATGGTCAACGTGGACAAAACTCCTTTCCTCACCGAAGCGGACCTAGCCGGCGCCAAGATCGTGAATGTCCTGGGCGGGTTTGCCATCCAGCTTCAATTCAATGACCGCTCCAAGTGGATGCTGGAACAATACACCGCCGCGAATCCCGGCCGGCGCATCGCCGTCCTTTGCCGGTGGGACAAAAAATTGAAAGAAACCCGCTGGCTGGCCGCGCCCTCCATCACCCGCCGCATTTCCGATGGGGTGCTCACTTTCACGCCGGACGCCACGCGCGAGGAATCGGAAAAAATGGTCCTTGGCCTGAACAACATGGCCGCTCAAGCAACCAAACGCTCTGACAAATGGTGAGTTTTCGTCGTCTTTGTATCGCGTTGGGTGTGTCCCTGTTCATTGGTTCGCTCCACGCTCAACCCTTTTATCTGCCCACGGCCAACCGCGCCATCTATGAACCCGGTGGCGAGGATAAATTTTTTGCCCCCACGCCGGGCAAGGTCTGGACCAGCGGTTGTTTTGGTTGCGTGCGCAGTGATGGCCACCAGCTTCATGAAGGGCTCGATATACGGTCCGTCCAGCGCGATAAGCGGGGTGAGCCTACCGACCCGGTCATGGCCTCGGTCGATGGAACGGTCGCCTATATCAATGCGCGCCCCTCACTTTCCAATTACGGGAATTACATCGTCCTGCGGCACCAGGTTGATGGATTGGACATCTACACGCTTTACGCGCACCTCAAGGAGATCGGGGCGGGATTGAAGGTCGGCCAAACTGTGAAAGCAGGGCAAGTCATCGCTACCATGGGTCGCACTTCAAACACCGCCGAATCCATCACCAAAGACCGTGCGCATGTTCATTATGAGATTGATCTGGTGGCCAGTGACCATTTTTCCGCCTGGTACAAAAAATTCAATCCCGGCGAGCGCAACGACCATGGCGACTGGAACGGCCAGAATCTCCTCGGCATCGACCCGCGCCTGATACTCTTGCAGGAACACACCCAGACGAACTTCAGCCTGCTGAATTTCATCCGCACCCAGACGACGCTTTGCCGCGTCTTCGTCCGGGCTACGAGCTTTTCGTATTTGCGGCGTTACCCGCAACTTGTCCGGCCCAATCCGCGTGCGCAAAAAGAAGGTGTGGTCGGCTATGAGATGGCCTTAAACTTTAACGGCGTGCCGTGCGAACTCATTCCGCGCGCGGCCTCGGAAATGCCGGGCAAGAGCCGGTTCCAATTGCTCTCCGTCAACGCGACGGAGGAAGCGGCCAACCCCTGCCGTCACCTCGTCGTGCAACACGGCAGCCGTTGGGAACTGGCCAATAATGGGAATAATCTGTTGGAATTACTGACTTATTGAAGACATAGCCGCTTACGCAAAAGCCGGTAGCAGGGTAAGCAGAATATAGAAACTACCGGAAACAATGCAAAGACCGGCATACCGCCAATCCTTGCGGATGATACTGATGCCCCAAATGATCGAGGTGATTGCTGTGGCTAGAGCTGCCAACCCGCAAATTACGGCGATTGGCTCTTCAAGCGTACTTTCGCTGGTCAAGCGTTCGGAAAGTAACGCAATCAGAAAAGCCCCGAGCGGTAGCAGACTAAGCGCGATTGAAGCCTGCTTCACGCTCGTATGCTTTTCGGAACTCATATTCTGATTAAAAACCGCGCCAGCGCACCTCACAAGCGTTAAATCGGCTCAGTGCACTTGTTACTTCAAGTTCTTCATTTGCGTTGTGGGTTAGAACATATAGCTGACGCTGAACTTGAACAACACGGATGCGGCCACCTGATTGCCGGTGAAATTTTGAAACACCGGCAATTCCACATCAGCATAAATTTTTACCGGATGAATATGAACTTCGATGCCCGGCGAAAGCATGATGCGCTGGTAGCCGGACGCTACGGGGTGCGCTGCATTCGCGCCGCTGTCGCTCGTGCGCTCGGAAAAGATGATTTGCGCCAGCGGTGAGATTTTCGCGCGACCGATCGACAAGCCTTTATAGTCGATCCCCGCCGCCGCATCGAGTTCGACGCCGGGACGATAGTGGTCCTGGATCAGTACCGGCAGATCCAATTGCACCTGTGCGAACCAGTCCCACTGTTGGTTGCGGTCCAGGTTATCGCGATAAAAACCGCCAAGCAAAAGGTCCGTGCTGCCCGTTCCGATCTGCGTGTCGCGATCAATATCCAGTGCCGGGCTCGTCTGCCTGAAATTGCCCGTCGGCAATTTGACGCCGAGCGTCACCCCGGCAGACTGGTCGGCCATGAATCCGGTGTAAATTCCCTCGATTCGGACATCGCCAAGGGACATCCAACTCGCCTTGCCAGTTTTTCCCGTGTCATCGTTCAGGCCTTTGAACGTGCGATAATCAAAGGGAATTTCCGCCTGCACGCCCCATTTCCGGTTGAACATATATTGGAAACCAGCCGTGAAGAAATCCGTCGAGATTTCCTTGTCGTCATTGTTCGCCGACGGTGCGGGCGATGTCCCTTTCCAATTACGGTCCTGGTCCTGGTAATCGTATTGAAAGAAGGTCATGGCGCCTTCGCCGATGGGAAGCATTGAACTTGTGCCCACGTCAAAAACGCCGCATCCACACGCGCAGGCATGAACAATGCCCGGCACCAGCATTCCGGCCAACAAACCGCAACTGACTCTTACTGCTGCTGAATTAAATTTCATTTATTAAATTGCTCCAAAGGTTGTGAGCACACCGCATCTGCGGGTCTCAAGGTCTAAAATGCTTGCCACCCCGTCAGACGGCGGCGGCAAACCAGCGAACGTGAACTAACCGAGGAGCGGGCGGGGCGGGGGAACGGCTGGTTCTGGAATCAGGCCAGAAGTTTGGGTATCAGGATGGGAGAGAAAGCTGAATTGTGTCGGCGGCGTCAGGGTGATGACGATCTTTTCGGAGGCGAACTCGAGTTTTTTCAGGGAAAAGGAGAATTCAGACTTCGATTCGGATTTTTTCCCGGCGGCGATCTGTTTGCAGAGGCAGCAGGGATGCCGCCCATCGAAGGTTTTCGTCATCGCTTGTTCGAGCGAGCCGGAGCGGAGATTCTGCGTGAACATGGCGGTCCAGGCGACGGTCTGCAAGGTCACCCAATGCGCGCCATTGATCGCGAGCAGCGCGATGATCATCAGGATTTGGCCGAACCTCAACATCTCACGGGCAGGTTCGGATTTGACCCGGCCTAAGTCAAGCCGGGTATGCATTTGGTAGTGTCTTAAGTGCCTTTTAGGTCAGTCCCTCTTCGCGGGAGATTACCCTCAGCCGCGTCCCCGCTTCGCGGGACGCACCCTCTCCCGTTTCACGGGCGAGGGCATAGCGGCAACTTAAGACACGACCGTGCATTCATCTCAACGAAGACTTCTCAAACAGTTCCCGAGAAATCGGCGTACGCGAATCGACGGGGTCGAGTGAGTGTGCCAGAATTCCAGGTTGGCGCGCGCGGCTTCGGCATCGCCCTTTTTTATAAAAAAATCCGCCTGGTCTTTGGCGCGATAACATACCCGCCGGAGAGCGCGCTGGCGGTCGAATTCCGGGTAACGCGCGGCGAACATAGCGTTTAGCCGTTCGACGTCCCGCAGATTTTCAGCGGTGCGCTCCAACCGGCTCGTGGTGGCGCCGTCCGAGCTGCGATAGCACGCGAGCACATCGGGTATCACCAATCCGCCTGCCGTCCCGATCACGCGCGCCCACATCTCACAGTCCAAAACAAAATTCAGGCCGGGGTGGAAGCCGCCGGATTTGGCGTAAAAGCTTTTTTGGACAGTGATTCCGGGACATTGAATCGGTGTGCCGTAAAAAAATTTCTCGATGACGCGACCGCCGTTCTCCAATTCCGGAAGCCGTTCGGAGGTTTTCCAGATCTTCCCCTGCTCAGTGACAAAAGAACAACGTGTCGCCAGCAAGGCCACATCCGGATGATGCGCAGCCGCGTCGGCAAGTTTCTGATAAAAATCCGGCAGGACATAGTCGTCCTGGTGCAGCAGGTGGACCCATTCGCCGCGGGCCAGCTCGATGCAGGCATTCCAGCATCCCGCGATGCCGAGATTTTTTGGAGTGCGGGAAAATTCGACACGCGAGCCCCCGAGGCGCCGGACCAGGTCAGCCACATCCACATCCGGTGAGAAATCGTCCACGACGTGGATCTGCATCTGTTCCGGCCCGGGGTCCTGTTGCAGGACGGATTCAAGCGACTGCCGGAGATGATGTTCTTTGGGTTGATACGTGGGAATCATCACCGACCAAAACGGCTTGCCCGTCGCTTTTGCGAAAGCTTCCATTGGAGTAATATTCTCTTCACCCTTGGGCGTCACGCCCGCAAGATGCCACACTTTTCAGATTAGAAAACCTATTTCAGTTTCTTCACGAGCACCTTGGACTTACGCCCGCTCGCCTCGTATTTTTCACGACGTCCCGGCGGAAGATCATCCGGTGTGCCCTCGGAAAATCCGCCTTTGGATTGAAAATACGTGAATGCCTGCGTGGAAAGCGTGAGCAGTTCATTCAAGCCGGCCTCACGCGCTTTGTTTTCCACATATTGGATGAGTTTGCGCCCGATGCCCTGGTTCTCATGCGAGGGACTCACGTACAGACAAGCCAGCTCGCCTTTATTTTGTTCGGGATGAATGTGGAGCGCCGCACACGCGACCGGATTTTTATCAATCTCAAAAATGTAATAGTCGGTGAGGTTCTTCTCGATATTTGCGCGGGTGCGTTTGACGAGTTCATCCGCCTCCACCGCCTGCTTGGTGAGCATCTGGATGGAGCGCACGTCCTTTTTCTTGGCTGGACGTATCTGCTGATACTCGTTGGCGTAGATGAGAGTGCCGATGCCGTCATTGGAAAAAACTTCCGCGAGCAACCCGTCGTCCACGCGGCCATTGATGATATGCACGCGCGGCACACCGGCCCGGCAGACCGCGGAGGCATGTTGCGCCTTGGATAACGTTTCCGGCGTGAACCCGCCGCTATTCGTGTGCAACAGGTTCGTCAGGTCCGCCACCAGCATCTGACGGATGAGCTGGCCATTATAGATCAAACCGTCGGCGGTCGTGATGAAAATGAGTTTAATCGCTTTAAGCGCTTCGGCCACGGAAGTCGCCACCGCGTCGGAATTGACCCGATACGTGCGTCCGTCACCATCAAAGCCGAGCGGAGGAATGATGGGCACGACGCCTTGCGCGAGCAGTGTCTGCAACAATTCTGTGTCCACGCGTTCCACTTTGCCCGTGTACAGATGGTCCACGCCCTGGATGATGCCCATGGGATGCGCGATGATCACATTGGGGCACACGGCGCGCAGGTCATTGGTGGAAAGGCCTTCGAGAATCTCATGCGTGAGGCGGTTGGCGGCGGTCAACGCGAGCTTCAGCGTGCCTTCGTCGGTGATGCCGGAGCCATCGAGATTCGAAGCGGAAACTTTTTGTTCATCAGCCAGCAGCTTTATCTGGGCGGCGGCGCCGTGGACGAGCACTACGCGGATGTTCAGCGAGCGCAACACGGCCACATCCAGCAACAGCGTGGCGAAGTTTTCGTCCGTCACGATGGCGCCGTCAATGGCGAGGATGAAGGTCTTCTCGCGGAACTGCGGGATGTATTGCAGGATGCCCCGCAGGTCAGTGAGTTTCACGTTCGCTGGCTGATTGATTGTTCAACGGAGGAATAAGTATTCGGTTTGCGACAGGATTCAAACACTATTTTTCCGGTCACCACTTTTATTTCCACTCAATGTTGACGCCTGCGTCGGCCAGCCGGTCTTGCGCGTCCCAGATCAGGCGGTAGAGCCGGTTGACTTCGTTCATCTCGGCCGGGGTCAGTTTTTTCTTGGGCAGGTTGCGGTCGGTATAAAAGTATTTGGTCTTCGAGTTGAATTCGAGGTCGGCGCCGAGAAAATAGACGCCCGGGTTCAGGTCGCAAACCACATATTGATCCTCTCCGTACTTCGTATCCTGCGTCTGGCGGACGTCCACGGTTTTGAAATCCGGCACAGTGGCGCCTTCGTGGAACCAGGTCACATAACGGGCGTAGGTCAGATCATCGCGTTTGGGGTACTGCGTTACCGGTTGGTTGATGATGGCCGTCACTTTGGCGATGGCATCGGCCAGGTCGGCCTTCGCCTCGGTGACCGCATCCGGCGGCGGGTTGGTATTGGGGTTGGCAGGGGCCTGACGGAAAACAAACTTGGCATTCGCCTCCTTGCGCTTTTGTTCAATGGCGTTCGCTTTGCCGGCGTCGTAGTGGAAATGCTGTTGCATCGCCGGGTCGAGGTTTTTCAACTTGGCATTGCCCATGCCCCGTGAATGGGTGAAGAAAATTTCCGTTTCCGAAACACTGGTCACCGTGACGTTGCTGTAGACTTCGGTGCCCACTTTCAATACCGGCAGTTTTTCATCCGCGAAGGCGGCGAAGGCCGTCACCAATGAGACGAGAACCATCGTCCACACACATGAACAAAGCTTGTTGGTCTTTGATATCATTTTATCACGTTTTTCAGTGCCGCGAGGCACCGTTCATTTTCCGCCGGTGTACCGATGGAGATGCGGATCCATTCCGGCAATTGATAGCCGCCCATCGGCCGCACGATGACGCCGTGTTTCTGCAATTCGTTGAACACGCGCTGCCCGTCGCCCACGCGCACGAGGATGAAATTGGCGGAGGAGGGGACGTATTCGAGCCGGGCTGCGCGACAGGCGATTTCAAAGAAGCGGATTCCGTTGAAATTATTCGCGCGGGTTTTGCGGACGTGTTCGTCGTCATCCAACGCCGCGAGCGCGGCGGCTTGCGCGAGCAGGTTGAGATTGAAGGGTTGCCGGATCTTTTCCAATGCGGCGATGAAATCCGGATGCCCGATGCCGTAGCCGACGCGCAATCCGGCGAGCCCATAGATCTTCGAGAACGTGCGCATCAGGATGAGGTTTGGCCGCACGCCGGAACGGACGAGGGCAGAAAGGTCGAGCGGGTCTTCGAGAAATTCGATATACGCTTCATCCATCACGCACAGGACGTGGTCGGGCACCTGGTTGACGAACTCGATCACTGCCTCGCGGTGGGCCAGGGTGCCAGTGGGGTTGTTCGGATTCGCGACGAACACCGCGCGGGTCTTCGGGGTGATGGCGCGCAGCATCGCGGGCAGGTCATGGCCATAATGTTTGGCCGGCACTGAGATGACGTTGCCACTGAATAATTTTGTTACGATGGGATAGATGGCGAAACAATATTGCGAGACCACCACGTCCGCGCCCGGTGAAAGCACGGCATGCCCGATGAATTCAATGATGTCATTGGAGCCGTTGCCCAGGACGAGGTTCGCCGGATCCACGCCGAGCCTGGCCGCGAGCTTGCGTTTGAGATAGAACGCGTTGCCATCGGGGTACAGGTTCACGCTTGGGAGAGCCTTTTGCATCGCGGCCAGCGCGAGCGGCGAGGGGCCGAAAGGATTTTCGTTGGAAGCGAGCTTGATGATGGAATCAGCCGGCAGGCCCAGTTCGCGGGCGACTTCCTCGATGGGACGCCCGGGAACGTAGACCGGCAGATCTTTTAGATTGGGATTAAGTGAAATCACGAAGTTTTTGGTTTTAAATTTTAAGTTTTTAGTTAAAACGCAATCACAGGTTACCAAGAACATCACCAAAACAAAACTTAAACTCAATCGCCAGAGTAAAAGCCCTAACTCAAAACTTAAGACTAAAAACTAAAAACTTGATTTAGAGTGAATCGACGATGGCTTTGACGTCCACGTTTTTCGCGATGATGTCGCGGATCAATGAAATTTTTTCGGCATCGCCGGGACGGGTTTTCACCGTGAGGTCATGCACTTTGGAGGCCACTTCGTAACTGTCTGCGGCGGTGAACAACACCGGGATGGGCATGGTCTTGATGATCTTCAACAGATATTGGCTGGGGCGCAGGTTGCCGGTGAGCACGATGCCGGCGAGGCGTTCATCGCTGTGCGAATTCACGACGGTGCTGGCGGCGAACAAAATATCCTCGCGATCGCCGGGCGTGATGAGCAGCGCGCCGCGCTTGAAATAACTCACCGCGTTCTGCGCACCCATCGCACCGACGATGACATCCTCCACCAGATGATTCATGGATTGCGGTTCGTTGAGCAATTCGGCCTTCAATTCCTCGCGGATGAGGTCCACGGTGGGGTTGGACAGGATGCGTTTGTGCGGGATGACGCCGAGCAATTTCAGGCCTTTGCGCTTGAGGCCGCGACTGGCGAATTCCCGGATATAATCCACTTTGTCCTGCAAAACTTTATTGAGGATGACGCCGATGATCTCCACGCCTTCCTTCTCGAACAGCGCCTGGTTCAGCGTGACTTCATCGATAGGTTTGCCGATGCCGCCCTGGGAAACGATGATGACTTTGCAGCCGAGGGTCTTGGCCACTTGCGCGTTGGAAAGGTCGAACACCGCGCCGACGCCCGCGTGCCCGGAGCCTTCGCACAACACGAAATCTTTTTCCCAGGCGACGCGGTCGAACGCCTTTTGGATCTTTTTGACGAGGATGTCGTTGCTGGCGGCCTCCAGATATTTGCGGGTGAAATCGGGCTCGACGGCGATGGGACTCATGTCCACCAGCGGGCAGTTCAGCCGGTAGACCGCGTCCATCAACACGGTATCTTCATCGATCTTTTGCTCCTCGATCTCCACGAAACGCTGGCCGACCGGTTTGATGTAACCGATGCGGGGGAAATATTCCTGCAACGCCGAGATGAGCCCGAGCGAGGTCGTGGTCTTGCCATCATTCTGCCGCGTGGCGGCGATGAATACGCGGGGAGTATCGATGTTCATGTGATTATGGATTCACGGTCAAAATAAAATCATGGGCGGCTGGTGGCCGGTTCACGATTCGTTCCTGAAATTCATTCGCCCGGCAATTTTGCGGCCGCGTCCGGATGCAGCTTGGCGAACTCGACGGATTGGATGCCGACGATGGCGGCCACACCGAGGATATCGTGGGCGTTCGAGCCGCGCGATACATCCGCCGCCGGACGATCCAGGCCCAGCAATATCTGGCCGTACGCGTTCGCATGTCCGATGTGCCGCACAAGTTTGCTGGCGATGTTGCCGGAGTTCAGGTCGGGGAAGATCAAAACGTTCGCGCGACCGGCCACGCGGTTATCGCTCATTTTGCGCGAGGCGATATCCGGCACGAGCGCGGCATCCACCTGCAATTCGCCGTCGAAATCCGCGTCCAGAAATTGTTCCGCTGCCTTTTGTTGCGTGAGCGCCGTGGCGGCTTTCACGCGGCCGATGGAGGGATGGGAGGACGCGCTGCCTTTGGTGGAGAACGACAGGAAGGCCACACGCGGGCGCGTGCCCATGAGCTGCCGCGCCAGTTGCGCCGTGGAGATGGCGATGTCCGCCAATTGTTCGACCGTGGGTTCCGGGATGACGCCGCAATCCGCCATGAAGAGCACGCCATTCTCGCCGATGCGCGAATCCTCCACCTCCATCACCATGCAGCTGGAGGCGGTCTTGGCTTTGGGCGCGACCTTGATGATCTGGAACAACGGCCGCAACACGCTGCCGGTGATATGGCTGGTGCCGGAGATCAAACCATCCACCTGATGCATCGCCACCATCATGGCGCCGAAATAATTCGGCTGCATCATCGCCTCCCGTGCTTCCGATGACTTGAGGCCTTTGCTGCGGCGCAACATCTCGAAGCGATGCGCAAAATTATCCAGGTCCTCGCTCTCGGCCGGGTTGATGACGCGAATGCCTTCCAGCGAAATGTTCAGTTCCTGCGCCAGTTCCTTCACCTTGGTGCGATCACCCAGCAGGATGGGGGCGCCGAGGCGCAGGGAATGGAATTGGCGGGCCGCCTGCAGGACGCGCGGCTCTGTGCCTTCCGGAAAAACGACGCGCTTGGGATGGCGCTGAAGCTTCTCGATGACTGACCCGATAAATCGCATGACGGTAAGTTAGCGGGGTGGGGGGAAACTGCAATAAATTCTAGGGGAGGGGAAAGGGTGGAGAACTGTCAGGTGTCAGGGCGCCGGGAACATCGAACATCCAACATCGAACATCGAACATCCAACATCGAACATCGAACATCGAACATCCAACGGGGGAGAGAACTGCGAAGGCGGAGCTGTGATGGCTGTCTCTGCTCAAATCCAATCCAAACCCATTTACCAACTACTTGCGCCAGTTCAAACAAACGCGGTGCTTGTTGTCGCAACAGAGCCAATAATCGCCCTGTGCTCAACATCTGATTCGGCATCCCTGCCCTGTTTCCCGTGCTCTGCTGTTCGGTTTCGGTCTCTCGCCCTTCCACTCAAGAAGGCCGCGAAGCGGGCGGCTGGCGGGAGTAGTCTTCAGAGGGTACTGCCATGAGATTGCCCCCTGAGAAGACGGACTGTTGAGGGCAAGAGATCGAAAGCCGATGCAGAGATAGGACCTGAAAACGAGAATCCAATTATCAACGACTGACTACGCGCAGCGGGCACGACGGGCGTGGCTCATGGCAGCAGCATGAGGCATGACCAGGTGTGCGTTATCGGCAGCCTGTCTCCTGATTGAACCGCGCTGGAACGGAGGGGAGCGTTCCGCAGGGGCGGCAGGGTGGCGGATGCGTAGCGTAGTGTAGCGCGGATTCAGGTCAGGAGTCAGGCTTCCGCCCAGGCGACAGTCTGTGATTTTTGAGGCGAAGCATTCAAAGGTCGCAGTGTGTTGCCGGCTTCTCCATATTCAGTTTATCTTGCGTCTTTTGATTGATTATGACCTTTAAGAACATGCCCGCGTACAAACGGCAGCATTTTTTGCCAGTTGCGTATCTGAAGCATTTTGCCGCCAATGCGATAACGGAAGGTCGAAAGGGAATGATTTGGAGGAATGATGGCAAAGAGCAGCGACTTGTTCCGATAGAATCTCAGTGTTTTGAAGAATATCACTACTCCAAACAAAATGCTGAAGGAGCGGAAAAAGAATTTCATGGAATGGAGGGTGGATATTCTGCGTGTGTCAAGAAGATCAACAGGAATGAATCTCTGGCCCCTGCCGAATTTGGAAGCCTGCTCTTATGCGCATTTGACTTTTACCTCAGGAACAAGATCCATGAGAACCTGACAGGAAGGGAAGGAATTGATGCGTACCACTTCCGTACCCAATTGTTTTGGCGGCATATTTTGCTCCAGCGGCCAGATGGCGAAATAACAAAAGCAGACATTGAACGTCACCTTGCCGAGCATTGGAGTTTGGCGGTCGCGTTAGCGCCGGTCGGCAATCTCTTTCTAACGTCGGACCATCCCTCTGTTTGGATGTGCGTCGATGATGAGAAACGCGGCCTTCATCTTTTATCTTTGCCTTTGACTCCAACGCATGTGTTGTTCGCCTACGATAAGAGGATGGTGACGTTTACTTACAGCCTCATGGTGGAAAATGATTGTCTAACACTGAACCAAGCTCAACTGTTCAACGCGCGCCAGGCTGTTTATAGTGCCTCCGACTTGGGGGAGAAACAAAGAGAAATCATCAAGACTTCGCTTGGTGAGAAATCAGAGTCCAAGTATGAAACAGAGAATCATACCTGGCGGACGGGTCTGGCCGGATTAGGACCTGAACACCTTTTTTCCTGTTTCAAGCGTTGCGAGTCCTAGCAGGCTCACTTCTCAGTTCTAGTGGGAAAGATGGCCAGTTTTTCACCAGCCTGAAATCGCGGGCCAAGTTTGCCTAGTGCGACACCCTTTGGAAAAAGGTCTTTGAGGTCAACGGACAAAACCCTGGCTAAGAATAGAAGCTCGCAGTCTGGCACACGTCGGCGTTGCGATTCGAGGCTGGCGACAGAATCACGGCTGATGCTCCAGCCGCGCAGTTGAAGTTTCGCGGCGAAGGCGTCCTGAGACCAGCCCTTTTTGTTGCGCCATTTTCTCACCTGTGGGCCGATCAAATTCTTTGCAGCCATTGTCACGCACGGTGACGGTAACGGATGCAAAATATTTTTATGTGTTCACACAAACACAGTATTTTGTGAAATAAGCATGAATTATTCTTGCTTATTTATCGCAGGCATGATTAAAAGGGTAAATAGCTGATCAGGTGGTAGAACTCTTTGGGCCGGGTCAATCAAATGAAACCATACAATCTACGGGCGAATTGTCGTGTCACAACTTATATTGTCGTCGTCATAGTCTTAATCGGTGTGGTTCTTTGCATTAGCAGGGCAAAAGCACAAACGGACCTTGGAACTTCATTCGACGTTTCCAGTTTGAGGTCTTTGTCTGATGACAACTTGTCACGGTTCGTAAAATTGTTGGATGAGACGCCCACCATTCCCGCCGCCGAAGCTCCTCGGAGTAGTCCAGGTGGGTTTTTCTCGCTGCAAAACCCGTCGTGGCCGCCTCTACCGATGAATCTGCGCTCCAACGATGTTTGGTCGATTGGCAACGGTCGATATCTTTTGAACGACCTCGATACGGATTACACCGTTTCGTCGGCGCGCAGCGGGATGCAAATGATGAGTTTGGATGGGCCACCGGGATTTGATGACATTGATACAAATTCGTCCGGAGGCGGAGGCTATACCCCTCTCGGCTTTCCTGGAATTCCCTACACCAACGGACTGTGGCTGGAAATTTTCCCGACGCCCGCCGTCGATACCACAGCCAGTCTCATCCTGCATGGAACGACAAATGAGGATTCCTATGAAATCTTGAGCCGCGAAGATTTGTTAAGTGAGTCGTGGAATTCCGAAGGATTGGTTTCTGGGGCGCCCAATCAGGATTGGACTGCATTTTCCATTCTCAAAAACAATCGCGCTCATTTGTTCATTTGGGCGAGGGATGTAACGATAGATTCTGATGCCCAAGGTTTACCGGACTGGTGGCAATTACAATATTTTGGGACAACCGGGGTTGACCCCTACGGTGACGCGGATGGTGATGGTTGGAACAATATCCAGGAATTTCGCAACGGAACAAGCCCAGTTGGATTCGACACGCCACCCCCACCACAAAATCTTACTGCTCGGTTGAACGGGGGGAACGCGGTATTGACTTGGCAACCCGGCGGCGGGCCGGTTTCGTACTATACTGTAGAATCGGGTGGCATTCAGATCAGCGGCAACATCAGCGGCAATACATTTACCGACACACAGCCACCGCTTGGATATGCCGAGTCGGCCTGGACGAATGAGCCTCCTTATCAAGTCCGAGCTCACTATGGTTCAGGAGCCAGCCATTCGGCGGGTTCGATTGTGAGTGCTCCCGTGCAACTTAAACAAACGCTGCAATGGAATTCTGATGTTCACTTTTTCCTTCAATCAACAGGCACGGTATACGCTGCATTTCAGAACCCTCCAGCCAACCTTTCAAAGATCCGTTTTTTTGAATTTATATTCGGCGGTGGTTATACCTATTTCGACGTATATATGACGAATATGGTGAACGGTTTGATTAAATTGTCTGCCGACGGATCACTCTATGGACCTCCTTTATGTTTTTATTATTTTCGGCTTTTTGATACGAACGACAATTATAGTGCTTGGGTGGACGATGACATCATTTCCGAGGATGGCTCTCTTTCGTATTCTCCCCGTACAAACTTTGTAAACGAAGCGGCCCAGATGAAGCAAAACCTGAAATTCCTATTAAAATGCACGACCACTACATTGCCATTTGGTTATGCAAACGTGCTGGATGGAGGCGGCGAGGACTTTCCTGAAACTGCGTTCGCTCGACCGAGGACATCAGGGTTTTACCGCGGTGACGATGATGGCCTTTACACGAATGTTACATACGAATATTACGGCTTCCACGTCTATAGCGAGCATCTAGGATATTCGGTAAGTCCGTTGATTCGACCTACACAAGAAAATTATCTTTGGGAGAATTTTTCCTACGATCCCGCCGATTTTTCAACGGACGGGATATTAACCAATGGAGCTTTTTCGGGTTTGTCCTACTGGGGTATGCCATCCGTAATTTCACCTGCTAAAAACCGATACACTGGCTCTCCGTCCCTCGCAATGACCACAACAAATTCACCCTGGCTGCTCACACAGTTTGGTAATGGGACCTCATTTCCTGAGGATATGGGGCTGGCATATGACGAAAACTGGGACCTGTATCTGCCATCCGGCGCGAGAAATGTTTTTGGTTTGCCGATTAACTCTATTTTGTTCGTAAGCCAGTACGGTCCACCCGTGGTCATCGAAGCAGGTGGAGACTCCTTTGGTTATAATTATTGGTACGTATATGCACAAGCTGCTGATCCCATTTTGACGACTGTGGATTATTTTTTCACAAGCCAGACACCGCATTTCAACGGTTTCGATCAGCCCCTGATTGTTCCTGGGTCGACTAATTTTTCGACCACCAACATTTCCCAGCCTTTAATCGCATCCTTAGGTGAATTGTTCACCGTGATGGGTTACGCAAAACTATGCATCTCCAATGGGTATGCGGGTAAATTTGCTTATTTGGAACAATACTTTGACAAGGCTTACATCATCGGGACGAATGGTGCGGTCACAACAAATGAAGCTGGCCCACTTTCGCCTTACGGTGAATTCTACCCCATGCAAGCTGGCAAAGCTGCTCTGGTTACGATGCCTGATATTGACACAGGCCAGCGCGGTACAGCCATTGTGCAAGTTGTCGCCATCAATGTGGATAACAACCATGATGGCACAATGGATTTTTCCTTTAATGGCCCCGACTCCGTTTCGGCCGATAGGCCATTTCGTTTTTGGGTCAATGATGACAATGATTCAGGAGACACCGGCGGTGATGATATTCCAGGTAAGCCTGCCTCGTTTTTTCGGACACCCAATGGTTTAGACGGTGAAATTAATGGCCCTCGTGACTTAGTCGATTTCTTTCCGATCTATCTGAACATCCAAGGTCTGCTTCAATCCACGAACGGCGTAACATGCTGGTTGAAACAGGACGATGAAGCCCTGAATTACGTCGATCCCGACTCATATGCAGACGCGGTCAACTGGACGCCTACCAATTGCCTGGCATATCTAACCGATACCAATGTGGCGCATCTGCTGGCACATGACACCCCGCCGGGATATTTGATATTCCCGAATGCAAGCACTTATCAGATAACCAGCAATGGCATACCGTTATCTTTTTCTAATCCGAATTTTATAACTGGCATACGTGATAATGGGCGGGCATTGATGTTGATTGAAGCGCGAAAACCAACGACTAAACCACTGGTACTGGAAGTCCGGAAAGGTACGAATATGCTGGTTCATACAGAATTGCCGCTTTGCATCAGTGGTGTTGAACAAATGTTCCGGCAAAAAAATCTGATTCGGGAGGTTGATTTGGGCAGTGAGGAGGGAGACTTGGATCGCCTAACCCCGGAGTCTGTGCCGAATGAGCCAGAAAATAATGGAAAGAATTTTGTATTCCTGCATGGTTATAATGTGAATCCAGAGCAAGCGCGTGGAACATTTGCCGAAACTTTTAAACGAATGTATTGGTCAGGTTCACATGCCAAGTTCTACGGTGTGAATTGGAAAGGCAGTTCGACCCAAGGCGATATTCACTTGCCGGGAATGTCAGGAGTGACCGCCAATTATGACACCAATGTGGGCAATGCGTTCCTTGAGGCTCCAAAGCTCGCAGACTTTCTTGGTACCCTCACAAACCAAACAATTGTTGTGGCTCATAGTTTGGGCAACATGGTTGTTTTAAGCGCCTTGAACGATTGGAATGCCCGGATCGACAAATACTTCATGTTGGACGCGGCTGTCTCCATCGAAGCGATTGACGGAAGTGCGGTTCGCGAGACCGGCATGGTTTATTCAGATTGGCAGGATTACAATCGCCGATTATATGCGGATGAATGGCACAGTATGTTTTCGGCCGACGACGCCCGCTCGACGTTGACTTGGAGTAATCGACTGGCAAATCTCCGTAACGCCGATGTATACAACTTTTATTCCTTTGGGGAAGAAGTATTGCGTGAATATCCAGATGATCCGCCGTCCGAGCTTTTATCATCCGTCCCCGACCAGGCGGCAGGCACACTGGTTGGTGCGCAAGGAAGCTACGCTTGGGTATGGCAGGAAAAATCTAAAGGCCGAGCCGCCTCTGATGATTTTCTCGGCAGCACGCACGGCGGCTGGCTGTTCAATCCAACCTGGGATACGAATTCTTCCGGCGGACATCTGGCTCCGTCACTGGCTGCGGCGCTCACAAGCACTCAATTGGGAACGAACTCATTTTTCAATCCAAACGCTTATTTTGGCTCTCATGCCGACGCCGCTTTGCTCGGCGTGAACGGCAGCCAATATGCACAAGACTACCGAAATCGCATTTTGGCGGACGCCATTCCGGCGCTAACGCTACCGGTTGGGGCAAATCCTGTGACGATACTGGATCAACCGGGGAATCCTCACAATTTTAACATGTCTAGTATTCAATTTCAGAATGGATGGCCGGCGGAGCGATTGGCTAAAACAGAAGGAAGCAACTGGCATCATTCGGATTTCCGCGAAGTCGCCTATTTATACACACACCTGCTGTTTGATAAATTCGTCACATTGGGAGAATTGAAATAATCATGAAAACACTCATCACCGCAATATGTGCCGTCGTTCTAGTTGAATGCTCGTGCGCACAAATTTCAACAAATCAATGGAGCATGAATCTGAAAGTTGTAGATGATGCAGGCCAATCAGTGGCCAGCGCCAAGGTCGGGATTGCGTATTCAGTATTTGATAAATTGCATTGGACGAATGTTGTTGGACGCATCGAAGGCTTGACCGATACCAATGGGATCTTTGCGGCATCACACGAGGGAGCATATTCACTCGGCCTTCAAGTCGAAAAAGAAGGCTACTATCCAGTGAACGTGGTTTATGAATTAACGGATCGTTATAGGCCAGAGTTATGGAACTTGAATCCAACGTGGATGTTGAAAAAAATAATTAAGCCGACTGCCATGTACGCGCGACTTATTGAAGGTGGTCCACCAGTATTCAACGAGCCGGTAGGCTATGATTTATCCGTTGGCGACTGGGTTGCTCCCCATGGAAGAGGGGTAATTACTGATTTGATTTTTACAGGAAATATAGACAAAAAAGGAGACAATGATTTTGATTATAAATTAACAGTTAGCTTTCCAAATTTGGGCGACGGCATTCAAGAATTCACTACGCCGCCAGTACGTTTCTTTGGTGACGGAAGCGCCCTACGCTCTTCTCAGCTGGCGCCGGCAGACGGCTACCAGCCTGAAGTAATCAAGACAATGAGCCGTCACCCAGGCCAGCCAAGCAATTCAGATATGAATAACGAAAAGAAGAGCTATTATTTTCGCGTAAAAACGGTTTTGGATGAGCAAGGTAAGGTGAAAAGCGCCCTTTACGGCAAAATCTATGGTGACTTCATGCAGTTCCGTTATTATCTCAACCCCACGCCCAATGACCGTAATGTCGAATTCGACCCAAAACAGAACCTGCTCAAGAATTTGAAATCGCCCGAGCAGGTCACCGCACCTTGAAGATATTTGTCGGCATAATTTTTGCCTTAATAATTAGCGGCTACGCGAAAGCACAAATCGTGTTGCCGCCCGCTTTGCCATGGAATGCCACAGTGCAAGTGGTGGACGAAGCAAGCCAACCCATAGCGGGCGCGAATGTTTTGGTCAGCTATTCTATTCGATCCGCGGAAGGTAAACCCATCCACACAAACGTCACAGGGATCACGGATGCAAACGGCGTATTCATGATTACCCATGACGATCCCTCCATCTATCTTGGATTTAATGCACGAAAGAACGGTTATTATTCCACAAGCTTGCAATATGAGATCGGCTATTCTCCCGAAAAGCATCTCGAAAAGTTGAATCCAAATTTTACATTAATTCTAAAAAGCGTGATCAACCGTATTCCAATGTATGTCAATCGAATGGATATTGCCCACCAAGAGAAACCCGCCACGGAAAAGCCGGTAGGTTTTGATTTAATGGTAGGTGATTGGGTTGCTCCATACGGTAAAGGCTCCATTGCTCACATGTTGTTCACTTGGCACACTGATTATGATACAAATGTTTTCCCAAATTTAGGAACTCACAACAATCAGGGATGGGAAAGCAAATTGACTGTGAGCTTCCCAAACCCAGGAGATGGAATTCAAGAATTCGACGCACCGAAAGAAGGAGGCAGCGAATTACGGTCTTCTCAGCAAGCTCCTTCAGATGGGTATTTGCCTATTCTGGTTAAATTGCAAAGTTGGCACCCCGACCGCGCCGGCACAAATTCGTATGATCATCTTCGCAAAAACTATTATGTTCGAGTGCAAACGGTTTTGGATGACAAAGGAAATGTCAAAAGTGCGCTTTACTGAAAAATCTATGGTGAATTTGAAGAAACTGTTTCAACGTATTTGAATCCCGAACCAAATTCTCGTGCTATTGAGTTCGATCTGAAAAATAATTTAGGTAAAAGCAGCGTCAGCGGTTGGGGAAAATATTAGAAAAATGTGTTCATGTCACCATCGCTGGCAGCGCAAATACCGAACTCACAGTTTAAGACGAATACCTTTTTCGATCTGGCTTCTGTCATTTTCAGCACATCCGATGCAGCGCTTTATGGCGGCGGCAGGTGTTTATGCGCAGACTATTTGAGTCCTTGAATGAGGTCGCTTGCCGTGACGCCCATTGCCTTTGCCAGCCTCAAAAGAGAATGCAAACTAACCCACTGCTCGCCACGTTCAATTTTGCCGATATAAACGGGGTGAAGATTGGCTTTCTCCGCCAACTTTTCCTGACTCAGGCCTGCGAGCTTGCGTTGTTGGCGGATGGCCTCTCCAAGAATCTTTAACTGTTGCGACTGGAGCGACACGGCCAACCAGTGAACAGGAACCCAAAAATATGAACACACCCAACATGGGTGTATTTTAGACTTGCACCCTACATGGCTTAGGTTAAAACCGTGCCGTGCTGCACATCATTATTCTGGCATACTCCGCGGTCTCAGTGGTGTGCTTCATAATGGGGTATGCCATTGGGCGGTTTTTGCTCCTGCACAAGAACCAGGGCGAGGCGTTAGTGGCCAATGCCGTCGCCAAAGGATTTGAACGACCCCATGTTTTATTGAACAACATCACTTTCGAGATCGGCGAGGGAACCACCCAAAAGACTTTTTTTATATTTTTATATTGACAAAGTTTGACTATTGTGATTTATTGGTGATTAGTTCTTTGACAATTGATAAGAAGTGTCAGGTGCAGGGTGTCGGTGTCAGGAAAGGGCGCCGAATTTGGCTCTGAATGGGGTTTTTGGTTAAAACCCTCTGAATTCAGCGTATGATTCTTATTTTCAATCAGTTATGCGGTGATTGAAGCGAGAATTGACATAGGCAATGCCAGCCTGCGCCAGCCTACTAAAGGATGAATCGTTTGGGGCTGCGCCTGCTCCGGGAAGCGAAGTCCCGATACCGAACCGGGATTCTATGCGGTGAGTGAACACCGCCCAAAATGATAACGGCATTAATAACAGTGGTGACGATAATCACATCACAAATCGGATTCTGGCTGAGGTTGAGTTAAGGTAAATTAAGCCAAATTAAGGCGCTTTTTTTGACGGAGAGAAATCCATAAAAAGAGATAGCTGATGCCCAATCAAAAAAAACAAATGGCCGAGTGTCCATTCGTCATTACCACGTGAGGTTTGTTTTAAACTGGTTGAACCGTTTGAACCGGCCGGCCTGGCGGGAGTGGTGGTGAACCTTTTTTCTTCTGCCCATGGCATTGACTTGCAGGCGCATGACCGATAGGCTTTTCCAAATTGAAGACGTCTCACCATGCTCGAAACGATTGAAAAGCTGTTGATCCTGCAGGACCGCGATAAACAAATTCGCCGCGTAAAGAACGAACTCGCCCACATCGATCCCGAACGCCAGATGCTCGCCAGCAAAACGAGCGGGGCGCAATCGGCCCTGGACCGCGCCAAACAGAAGGTCAAGGAACTCGACAGCCAGCGCAAACAACTGGAGCTGGAGGTGGAATCCAAAAAATCGCAGATCGAGAAGTACGCGAACCAGCAATTGCAGACGCGCAAGAACGAGGAGTACCGCGCTTTGACGCACGAGATCGATGGTTGCAAGGAAGCCATCACGAAGATCGAGGACCGCGAGATTGAATTGATGGAGCAGACCGAGCAGGGCCAGAAAGAAATCGCGGCGGCGACGGGGGTCATGAACGAGGCGAAAAAATTGATGGATAGCCAGGTCGGCCAACTCGGCCAGCGCGAAGAGGCTTTGAAGAAAGAACTGGCGACACTGGAGGCCGATCGTGAGCAGTTGGCATCGGCGGTGGAGGAATCGGTTCGTGGCCGTTACGAGCGCCTGGTGAAAAACCGTGGCGATACGGTCGTGGTCGGCGTGAACCACGGTGTATGCGGGGGCTGCCACATGAAATTGCAGCCGCAGCTATTGGTGACCTGCCGGGGCGACCAGGAGTTGGTGACGTGCAGCAATTGCGGACGCATTTTGTATTACACGCGGGATATGGATTTGGCTGTGGCGGAGTAAACGCTTCGCTTTAAGCTCCAAATTCCAAGCACCAATATCCAGAAAAGCACCAACCTGCAATTTGGTGCTTGGAGCTTGGATGTTTCTTTTTGCCTGTTTCCGCCTCTTGCCTCCATCCATTTTTACGCTATAATAATCATGGTTTTGGAAGGGCGGAGAATCGCTCTGGATTTATCCAGAGAGGAAAGTCCGAACTCCATAGGGCGCGATGCCGCGTAACTCCGGTTTTGATCGGAGATATACTCGGGCGGTGACAATGCGAGTTGTCCCGACGGAAAGTGCCACAGAAAATTAAACCGCCGCAGCTTGTTTGATTGCGGTAAGGGTGAAAAGGTGCGGTAAGAGCGCACCGCGCGAAGCGTAAGCGACGCGGCACGGAAAACCCCATCGGGTGCAAGGCCAAATAGGAAACCGGGAGCTGCCCGCTCCAATCCCGCGAAAGCGGGTAGGTTTCGGGTACTGGCTGCTAAGACAAATGATTCTCTCCACTCGCAAGAGTGCAGACAAAAATCGGCTTACAGCCCTTCCAAAACCAATTTATTTCTGTTTCAAACCCACCACCGTCGGCAGGCTCAACACGCCAAACCGATTCTCCGTCGTCACCGCCACGACTTCGGGCAGGTCACCCACGAAGACCCGCGACGTCTGATTCGGCAACAAAATTTCGGTCGTCCATTCACCGCCATTCCGGAATTGCAGAACCCATTGCGACACGACCTGGTTCGTTGAAGAACCCCAGGTGATTTTCACCGATTTTTTTTTGCCTTTGGCAGTGACGATTGGTTTCGCCGGCAGCCGGCTATCGAAGCCTGGTGAACCGGGCGAGATCGGCAGCAGCGCCGGTTCGGTATAAACCGTTCTCAACAATTGTGACGCAAACGTGTTGTTCCGCATCAGAGCCGTCATGCTCCAGTGCACATGGCCAGACACGCCCGGTTCGTGCCGCGCAATCCCGATCTGCTGTAAAATTTCATCCGGGTTCCATTTCGTGCCGACGTCCACGGTGTTCAATCCGGCTAAGAGGATTCGTCCGGCGGTGTTTTGTGCCGCCCACCATTTCAGGAGGGCAGGGAAGCTTTGTTCCTTCGGCTCGATGGGCCAATACAGTTGCGGCGCCAGATAATCCACCCAGCCGCTCGCCAGCCATTTGCGCGAATCCGCGTACAGCGAGGAATACGCGTCGAGACCTTTGATCTGTGCCGGCACGCCCTTGCGCCAGATGCCGAACGGCCCAATGCCGAATTGCACCCACGGCTTGACCGTCTTGATGGATGAATAGACGCGTTGGATGAAGGAATTCACATTCTCGCGCCGCCAATCGTCCCGGCTCATCCGGCTGTTGATGCCAAATTTTTTCCAACTGGCCGTGTCGGGAAAATCAATGATGGCCCCTGCTTCATTATGCTCGGGATACGGATAAAAATAATCGTCGAAGTGAACACCATCAATATCGTACCGGCGCACCACATCCATGATGACGGCGAGGGAATAGTCCTGCACATCGCGTTCGCCCGGATCGAGCCAGAATTGTTCGCCGTAGTGGCGCAGCAGGTCCGGACGCCGCCGCGCGATGTGGTTCGCTGAGATCATTGATTTGGAAGCCGGATGTAACGCGCGATACGGATTGAACCACGCGTGCAATTCCAATCCACGTTTGTGTGCTTCCTCGATGGCAAACGCCAGCGGGTCGTAATAGGGCCAGGGCGCTTTGCCCATTGTGCCCGTAAGTTCTTCCGACCACGGCTCGATTTTTGAGAGATACAATGCGTCACAAGCCGGCCGCACCTGGAAGATGACGGCATTGAGTTTCAACTCCACCGCGCGATCCATCATCGCGATGATCGTCGCCTTTTGCCGTGAGGTGTTCGTGCCTGCGATCACCAGCCACGAATTTTCGCCCACGCTTGGCGCCCACGCTGCACGAAACTCCCGCAACGGTTTCGGCGGCATGACCGACGAGGGCTCGTACATCACTGTCGCCGCGGCATGGCTCAAAAAAATTTCTGCGAAAAGAAATCCCAGGCAAAGGAAAAATCTTTTCGCAAAACAAAATCGCATGACCCTGAATAGACGTCTCTCGACAAAAGAGAAAGCGGGAAATAACCTGAACATCATTCCAACGCCTATGAAATTATCAGATACTGAGATTCTAATGGTCGAGAAACTGCGTCAACGGCAACAAAAATTTCAGCGCGTGAAAGTTCGCCTGCTGATTTTTTGCAGTGCCATGTTGATCATTTATCTTTGGCAGTTTATTTCGATCGTTCGGGTTTTGTCAGATATGGATCGTATGGACCGAATTGAAGTTATGGCTTATATGGGGCCCGTGCTGATGGCCCTTTTGCTAATCCCATTCTATTTCATTGCCCAGATAATAGGGCGTTGGCATGGCGAGCCGACGGCTGACCTCTTATTGCGAGTCATAAATCACCTGCGGGAACCGCCGGCTGAACTTAACAAATAAACGAAGATTTTCTCCAAAAGTTGTTGAATTTTGGCCAGCATAGGCGTATAAACTGAGCTGTTAGATAGAATTGATTTGAAAAGTCAAAGTCGTTGGCACAACACCAATCCCGGTTCCTCACCAATTAGTTGTGCTAAAAAGGCAGGCTGACCCCTGCCTATTGTGGTTTTCGCTGGACACGCCGTCGAATTTCCACTAGAGCTAGTGAAATAGGCATGTATCTCAAGAATTTAACTGTTTTCGGGTTTAAGTCCTTCGCGGACAAGACTTCGCTCAATTTCCTGCCCGGGGTTACGGCCATCGTGGGGCCCAATGGATGCGGAAAGTCCAATGTTTCCGATGCAATCCGCTGGGTCCTGGGCGAGCAATCGGCCAAAGCACTTCGCGGTGGCGAGATGGCGGATGTTATCTTTAATGGCACGGATGGCCGCAAGCCCATGGGCATGGCCGAGGTTTCACTCACAATAGGTGGTGTAGAAGGAGAGAACCTTCACGTGGCCGGCGTCGAAATCGCATACGACGAAGTCACGCTCACGCGCCGCGTCTTTCGCGATGGCAACAGCGAGTATTTCATCAATCGCACTCCTTGCCGCCTCAAGGACGTCCAACAACTGTTCATGGGCACCGGCGTTGGCCGCACCAGCTACAGCATCATGGCGCAGGGGAACATCACGCAGATCCTGTCCAGCAAGCCGGAAGATCGCCGGATGATTTTTGAGGAAGCAGCCGGCATCACGAAGTTCAAATCCCAAAAGCGTGAGTCGTTGCGCAAACTGGAATACACCGAGCAAAATCTTTTGCGTGTGGCCGACCTCATCCGCGAAGTGAAGCGCCAGATCGGTTCGCTCCAACGCCAGGCCGGCAAGGCGCGCCGTTACAAACAGATTTCCCTGGAGCTGCAACATCTCGATACGCAACTCGCGCGGCATCAACTCGACGTGTTCCTCGGCGAGATACGCGACAAGCAAAACGCCGCCGACAATTTACGCAATGACATTGAGACCGGCTCGGCCGATGTATTGCGGTTGGAAGATGAATTGACCCAGCTCCGTTCGCGCCTGACCGAACTCGAACACGAGATCAGCGAAACGCAGCAACGCAGTTTGCAGTTGAAGAGCGAGCATGACCGCCATGAGGGCCGCATCCAGTTCAACGAAGAACGGCTGAGCGAACTCGTCGAACAAAATTCCAAGGCGAACTCGGAGATCACGCAAGCCGAAGAACGCCGTCGTACGGCGGAGGAAGAAGTGGCCTCTTTGCAAGAGCGCCTGACCGCATCAGAACAAACGCTCAAACAGCATCGCGATTCACTCCAGTCCAAGCAGGCCGCGTTGCAGCAGGTCGAGAATCACATCAAGGAAGGCCAGGAAGCGCTGCGCAAGGCGCAGGCAGATGCTTTTTCCGCGGCGCAGGATTTGTCCCGCATCCGGAACGAGATCAACACACTTGATTTGCAAAAGCAGGGCAACGTCGTCCGGCTCGAAAAACTTTCCGCCGAGAAATTGCAATTGGAAGAAGAGCGCACGCACCTGGAAGCGCGCTTGCAGGAATTTTCCGCGAACGTTGAAGCGGAAAAACTCAACGCGCAGACGAAGCGTGGTTCCGTCGAACAGCGGCAGAACCGTTTGAAGGAACTGCACACGTCTATCCAGCAGGCGTCGGCGGAGCAGGACCAGTTTTTACAGACCCAGGCCGAGAAACGTTCGCGCCTCACCGTGCTGGAACAGCTCGAAGGTTCGCGCGAAGGGTTTGATGCCGGCACGCTCGCGGCATTGCGCCGCCCGGGTGGGGTGATGGGTTCGCTCGCGGACCGCATACGGGTTCCGGAAGAATTTGTCGTCGCGATTGAAAATGCGCTCGGTCACAACCTCCAGTTGGTTCTCACAGAACAACCGCAGGCGGCGCAGGACATCATCACGCATCTGGCGGATAGCAAGGCTGGTCGCGCCAGCATCGCCGCGCTTTCCATCGAGCATACGGATAAAAGCCAGCTTACTTTCACCGGCGACTTGTCGCCGGGCACCGGCCACGCTGCGGTCACGGAACATCTTTCGAAGGGTGAAGTCGTTCACGCGTTGAGCGTGGTGCAGACCGATCCTTCCGTGGAAAAACTTTTGAAGTCGCTGCTTGGCCGGACATTCATCGCGTCCGACCTGAACTGCGCCACGGCGCAGATCCAAAACGGCCACGCCGGTTGCGATTTTGTGACCTTGAAAGGCGACCTGTTGAACCGTCACGGAATTTACACCGGCGGATATCTCAACGGTCACGGCAATCCCAAGGCGCCCGCCTCCATCCTGGGCCGCAAAAACCAGATCACGGAACTTCAAGTCGAAGTCGAAGAGATCAAGAGCCGTATCGCTGATGCGAGCCGCAAACGCGGTGAGTTGCTGGGTGAGCAGACGGAATTGCAAGCCAGCCTCCAGCAGGCGCAGACCGAATTACGCGAACAGGAAGTCGCCATTGCCACGCGCGAGGGCGAATTCAACGCTCTCGAAAATTCCCGCCGGTTGCTGCATCAAAAGATTGAGACTGTTATTTACGAGATCCAAAGCCTCGCCGCGCAGGAGAAGGAAGGTTTGGCCAAGCGTGCTGAGCTTGCCTCACGTGCCGATGAATCGGCCGCCCGCGAACAGACCTGCCAGCGGAGTGTGACGGAACTCACGGCGACACTGGAAAACAACCGCCTGCAGCGCGATGCCGCCGGTGCCGCGCTGACCGAAAGCAAAGTGGCGCTCGCGACCGAAGAACAGATGTCTGCCTCGTTTCGCCAGCAGTTGCAGGCATTGTCCCAACGCGTTCGCGAACTGGCCCAGATCATCGAGCAACGCCGCTCGGAAGTTTCCGGCTTTATTAGCCGCAAAGAGCAGGCCGAGTCGGAGATCCAGGAATCCCGTGGAAACATTGAACGGCTTTCGCACGACCGCGAACAGGTGAACGCGCAGATCGCTGAATTGGTCGGGCAAAAACAATCGCAGGAAGCCGGGGTTTCCACGCGCGATGAAGCTTTGCGTGAGCATCGCCGTCGGTTGACCCAGTTGCAGGAGCAACGCGGGGCGATCGACGTCGAACTCGCGCAGAAAAATATGGCCGCGCAAAACCTCCGCGAGCGCATCCAGCAGAAATATCACATCAATCTCGATGACGTCCGCAGCGAATGCATCACCATCACCTATGCCGAGGAAGGCCCGGCCAAGGTCGAGACACTGACGCCGGAGCAAATGGCCTCGGCGGGAGTCGCGACCGATTGGAATGCCGTTGGCGAACAGGTCATCGCCTTGCAACAGCGCCTCGACGAGATCGGCCCCGTGAATCTTGTGGCCATCGAAGAGTACGAAGAGACCGAACAACGCCATCAATTTCTCACCAAGCAGCACGATGATCTGGTCTCTGCAAAAGGCCAGTTGCTCGAAGTCATCAACCGGATTAACGTACAGACCAAGGAGATGTTCACGCAGACGTTCAACCAGATCCGCGATAATTTCCGCAATATGTTCGTGGAAGTTTTTGGCGGTGGTAAAGCCGATTTGATTCTCACGGACGAAAATGACGTGCTCGAAAGCGGTATTGATATCGTCGCGCGTCCCCCGGGCAAGCAGTTGCAAAGCATCTCGCTCCTGTCCGGCGGCGAACAAACGATGACCGCGGTATCGCTCTTGTTTTCCATCTACCAGGTGAAGCCCAGTCCGTTCTGTGTGCTGGATGAATTGGACGCGCCGCTCGATGAATCGAACATCAACCGCTTTGTGCGCATCCTGCAGCGGTTCATTTCGCATTCGCAGTTCATCATCATCACGCACAACAAGCGCACCATCGGCATGGCCGATGTTCTCTATGGGGTTACCATGGAAGAGCACGGCATCAGCAAGATTGTCAGTGTAAAATTTCACCGGACCGAAGAACCGCTGCTGGGCAATCCTTTGGCCGGAACGGAACAAAACGCCGGTCCGGAAAAAACGGGTGAATTGGTCATGGCTAAATGACCGCTTTTAATTTAAAAAAATGCAAACTTTGGAACGTTCAACAGAAGCAAAGAAAGAAATCGCCAAGCCAAGGAATATCCTCGTGGTGGATGACGAGCCGTTCGTCTGCGATGCCGTGCGGATGATGTTGTCATTTGACGGCCATGGCGTGACAACCGTTTCCAGCGCCAAGGAAGGCCTGACCCGCCTGGCAACCGGCGACTTTGATCTCGTTATCACAGATTTTGCCATGCCGGTCATGAAGGGGAACGAGCTCGCCGCTGCCATCAAGGGGCGTCATCCCGGAATACCGGTCATCATGATCACGGCCTACGCGGAAATCCTCGACCCAGCCCGGGATGCGCTGGATGGCGTGGACTGCGTCCTGAGTAAACCATTTATGCTGGAAGACCTTAGGGATGCTGTCCAAAAGGCTTTGGCGAAGTAGTCCGTATTTTTGCGGTGGTTTCTGCGTAGTTATCGTTGTTGATAGGAAGTGCTTCGTGGCGTAGTTGTTATCCAAGCCGATAGCGGATATAGCGATTATGCAAAGCGAAATTCCGACGCAACTACGCCTGGTTCCTGCCGAAGAGATTCCTCTTCAGACCATCAAGGTGTGTTCGCGTCCCAGGCTGTCGGAAAAAGAAGCGAACAGGGTTCCCATCGTCGACCAGATTTTTCACTGCCTGATTATGGGCGTTTTGGGATTCGCTGTGTATTGGGTGGCGAGCCATTTCCTCATGCAATCTGTCCAGGTAGAAGGCCGCAGCATGGTGCCCACCTTGCAGCCCACCGAAAATTATTTTTTGAACCGCTGGATCTACAGCCTCCGTGACCCGCAACCTAACGACATCATTGTCCTCAAAGATCCCCAGGACAAGGTCTGGGAGGTCAAGCGCATCATCGCAACCGCCGGTGAATCCGTGTATATCAAAAAAGGTGCTGTGTACGTGGATGGGCAACCCCTGAAAGAGAGCTATCTTTCACCGGGAACAAAAACGTACGCTGCCGAAACGGCGGATGAATTCATCTGCTGTGGTGAAAATCAATATTACGTTCTTGGAGATAACCGTGGTATCAGCCGCGACAGCCGTTATTTCGGCCCCGTACGCCGCGAGGAGATCGTCGGTAAATTGATCCACTAAAATATTTTCGTCCCGGCGCGCGACATTGTTCCGCTTTCTCGTCCTAATAATTGCGACGTTGAAGCCGTCCGCGCCGGGACGGGCGCTTTTCAGGCTGTTTTAGTAGTATCCAATCCAGAAATATCACGCCGCTCAAATCGGACCGCGAACCGTCCCGGCTCGCAACACGTTGCCGGTGGACAATCTTTTGAAGCTTCAAAGTCATTGAACTTGCCATGTGCTGCGGGCGGGGACCGCCCGCGCTCCAAAATAAATCGGGAATGGCCGCTATTTCTCCCGTCTTGTGCTGCAAGGCGCTCTGCGTTGTAATCATCCCATGAATGGTGAATGGGTTCTGATCACAGGCGCGTCCGCGGGGATCGGTCGCGAATTTTCCCATATCTTTGCCGAACACGGCCACAACCTCGTCCTAATCGCCCGCAAGGAAGACCGTTTGACCGCACTGGCGTCCGAGCTGGCCAAAAAGCACTCGGTAAAAACGATGGTGCTCGCCAAAGATCTGGGCATGCCAGGTTCGGCGCAGGAGGTTTTTGCGGAATTGCAGCGCCAGAATATCCCCGTCTCCATCCTCATCAACAACGCCGGCTTCGGGACGCGCGGGGCGTTCGCCAAAGGCGATTTGAAGAATTTCCGCGAGATGATCGAGTTGAATATCACCTCCCTGGTTCAGTTGACGCATCTGTTTGTGCAGCCGATGATGAAGGCGGGCAGGGGACGCATCCTCAATGTTTCCTCCACCGCCGCGTTCCAGCCCGGGCCGTTGATGGCGATTTACTACGCCACTAAATCGTTCGTCTCATCCTTTTCTTACGCGCTGGGGGAGGAATTGATTGGTTCCGGCGTGACTGTCACGACCCTTTGCCCGGGCCCGACCAAAACCGAATTCGGTGCGCGCGCCGGTACCGTGGGTCACGAACGGGTTCAGCGCTCCTGGACAATGGAAGCCAGGCCAGTTGCTGAGGCCGGCTACAAGGCCTTGATGTCAGGCAAAAAAGTGAAGATTCCCGGAGCCGTGAATTGGATCGGCGCACGTTTGACACGCATTGCCCCCAAAAAACTGGCGTCGAGCATTGCACGGAAAGTTATTGAGGGCAAAAAGTGATGCGCAGAAGGGGAAATTCCCGTTTGCGCAAAGGCCAATTATAAAATAACCTGCTCGTCACGAATGAAAGTTTTCATCGACGGCAAGTTTTACAACGAGCGCGACGCGAAAATTTCCGTGTTCGATCACGGACTGCTTTACGGCGACGGTGTATTTGAAGGTATCCGGGCCTATAACGGGCGCGTGTTCCGGCTCAAGGAACACATCGACCGCCTGTTCTGCTCGGCCAAGGCGATTCTTTTGGACATCCCCATGAGCCATAAGGCGTTGATGGAAGCCACCGTGGAATCCTGCCGCCAGAACAAGATTCGCGACGGTTATATCCGTCTCGTGGTGACGCGTGGCCCGGGCACGCTGGGTTTGAATCCGCGCAACTGCAAGCGGGGCTCCATCATCATCATCGCGGACAAGATCCAGGTGTATCCGAAGGAATTGTACCAGCACGGCATGGAGACTGTGACTGTGGCGACGACGCGCAATCTGCACAGTGCGCTCAACCCGGCCATCAAGTCGCTGAATTACCTGAACAACATCCTTGCGAAGATCGAGGCAAACAATGCCGGTGTGGAAGAAGCCATCATGTTGAATTCCGAAGGCTTTGTGGCCGAATGCACAGCGGACAACCTGTTCATCGTGAAAAACGGACGGTTGCTCACGCCGCCTCTCTCGGCTGGTGCGCTTTACGGCATCACGCGGCAGACCGTCATGGAGCTCGCAGAAGAGGCGGGTGTGGATATCCATGAGCCGAACCTAACGCGCTACGACCTGTTCTGCGCGGACGAATGTTTTCTCTGCGGCACCGGCGCGGAGATCATGCCGGTTATCAAGATCGACGGTCGCGTCATCGGAAATGGCAAGCCCGGCGCGCTGACGAGGAAGCTGGTGGAGGATTACCACACCTTGACGAATGTGTCAGGTGAGCCGATATACGGATAAGCGATTATGTTGTGTTCCGTCTGCAAAGAAAAAGAAGCCACCGTGTTCTACACGAACATTGACGGGGATAAAATCCAGAAAGTCGATGTATGTGAGGACTGTGCCAAGAAGATCGGGGTAAACAATCCGACGTTTGCCATGGCGGATCTTTTGCTTGGGCTGGGTGCCTCGCAGGAGATTGAACAATCGGCGGGTGGGGCTGAATTGAAATGTCCCCGCTGCGGCTTTACACAGGCGGATTTCAAGAAAGCGGGGCGGCTTGGTTGTGCGGAGTGCTACAAGACCTTCGCGGAAGGACTGGAAAGCCTCCTCAAGACCATGCACAAAGGTACGCGGCACACAGGCAAGGTGCCGGTGTCATTGCGACAGTTGCGCGACCAGTTGGACCAGTTGAAGACCTTGCAGACCAAATTGGCCAAGGCGATCGAGGAAGAGAATTTTGAACAGGCCGCGAAGTTGCGTGATGAGATCAAGCAGGTCAGCCCACGCGGTGGTAGCGTGGGGGTAAAGTGATTCCCAAATGAATTTACACGAATTTCTTGTTTCCCCCGCAGAAACCGCGCGGCGCAAAGGTCCGCATGATCGCATCGTGATGTCCAGCCGCGTGCGATTGGCGCGGAACATCCGCGACGCGGCGTTTCCCGGCTGGGCCAAGAAACCGGAACGGATAAAGGTTTTGGAGCTGATCCGCCCGGCCGTCGAGAGCTTGCCGGAGATGAAGGATTCATTCTCCGAAGCGATGGATAATCTTTCAACGCTCGATAAACAGATTTTGGTGGAACGCCACCTTATCAGCCGTGAACACGCGGCCAAGAGTTCCGGCAGCGGACTGGTGTTGAATCGCGAAGAGACGTTCAGCGTGATGATCAATGAAGAAGATCATCTGCGCATGCAGGCGTTGCGCCCGGGATTGCAGATTCGCGCCGCGTGGGAAGCCATCGACCATGTTGATTCCGAGCTGGAGACTAAGCTCAATTACGCTTTCAATGGCGACCTCGGTTACCTGACCGCCTGCCCGACGAACCTCGGCACGGGCATCCGCATCAGTGCGATGTTGCATCTGCCGGGGCTGGTTTTGTCCGAGCAGATCAATCCCATCATCCAATCCGTGAACAAGCTGGGCCTCGCGGTGCGTGGACTTTACGGCGAAGGTACGGAGGCGCTGGGCAATGTGTTCCAGGTATCCAACCAGATGACGCTGGGCGAGAGCGAAACAGCAATTGTGGATCGGTTGGAAAAAGTCCTCGCGCAACTCATCGAGCATGAAGAGAACGCGCGCCAGACGCTGTTGGAGAAGAAGCCCAAGATGCTCTATAACCACATCGGTCGCGCTTACGGTATTTTGGCGAACTCACACAGCATCTCTTCCAAGGAAACGATGAACCTGCTGTCCCTCATGCGCCTGGGTGTGGATCTTGAACTCTTTCCTGGTGGCGAACGTGCGCTGGTGGATGAATTGTTCATCGTTACGCAGCCAGCGCACTTGCAGAAGCAGCTTTCGGACAAACTTACCGCTGAAGAACGCGACCTGCTTCGCGCCGACATGCTCCGCGAACGGCTCAAGAATGTTGGCCGTCCGGTGGCCAAGACGCCGCCACCGAACACGGCGAATTGAGTTAAAGTTTTTTTGGGCGTTGCCGAAGATTAAGTGCTGTAAGGCATTATTGACTATTTCACGAAATCTTCGATACATCGTTGGACAAATTGGCAAGGAAGTTGCATTATACTTGAAGTATGAGCGATGAAGCCATGAGCAATTTCACCCCTCGCGCGCAACAAGTGCTGGCATTGGCGCGAAAAGAGGCGGATCGGTTCAATCACAACTTTGTTGGCACTGAGCATTTATTGCTCGGTTTGATAAAATTGGGACAAGGTGTCGCAGTCAACGTCCTCCAAAAAATGGGCCTGGACCTGGAGACTGTCCGCATGGAAGTCGAAAAACAGGTCGGTACCGGCCCCGATCAGAAGATGATCGGCAACATCCCTTACACCCCGCGTGTTAAAAAGGTCCTCGCGCTCGCTTCCAAGGAAGCCAAGGCGCTGAATCACACCTACGTCGGCACGGAACACATCCTTTTGGGACTCCTGCGTGAAGGCGACGGCGTGGCTGCCCGTGTGCTGAAGAATCTTGATGTGGACATCGAGCAAACGCGCCAGGAAATTTTGAAAGAGCTTGACCCGAATTTTACGGGTCAGGAAGAACAACAACCATCCGCCGAAGGTGGCACGCCGGAAAAACCCTCTGCTCCTGAAGCGCCCGGTAAAAAGGGCGAAGTCAAAACGCCCGCATTGAAAGCATTTGGCCGCGACCTCACGGAAATCGCCCGCAAGGGTGAGATGGACCCGGTCATCGGCCGCAAGAACGAGATCGAACGAGTTATCCAGATACTTTGCCGCCGCACGAAGAACAATCCGGTTCTACTCGGCGAAGCGGGTGTCGGCAAGACGGCCATTGTCGAAGGGCTGGCGCAGGAAATCAGCAAGGGCAATGTCCCGGAGATTTTGCTGGGCAAGCGCGTCATCACGCTCGATCTCGCGTTAATGGTGGCGGGCACCAAATACCGCGGCCAGTTCGAGGAACGCATCAAAGCGGTCATGGACGAAATCCGCCGCGCGAAGAACATCATTCTTTTTATCGATGAGTTGCACACCATCGTGGGCGCCGGTTCGGCTGAGGGCACGATGGACGCCAGTAACATCATCAAGCCCGCGCTCAGCCGCGGCGAGTTGCAATGCGTCGGCGCGACCACGCTCAACGAATATCGCAAGTACATCGAGAAAGATGCTGCCCTGGAACGCCGTTTCCAATCCGTCAAGGTCGAAGCGCCGTCCGTCGAGGATGCGATCGAGATCCTGAAAGGATTGCGCGGCAAATATGAAGAACATCACAAGGCCGAATTCACCGATAAGGCGATCGAGGCTTCGGTGAAGCTCTCGGACCGTTACATCACTGACCGGTTTCTGCCGGATAAGGCCATCGACGTGATGGACGAAGCCGGCTCGCGCGCGCGCATCGGCACGATGACGCGTCCTGCGGAGACTAAAGTTCTCGAAGGCGAGATCGAAGAGATCAAGGCCAAGAAAGAGCGCGCCATCAAGAACCAGGATTTCGAAGGCGCGGCTTCCATGCGCGACAAGGAAAAACAGGCCAAGGAAAAATTGGAGAGCGTCCTGACGGCCTGGCGGACCAATCGCGAAGAGAAACGCGTCAAAGTTGACGAGGAAGATATTTTGCATGTCGTAGCCAAGTGGACGGGCATCCCTCTCAAACGCATGGGCCAGGACGAAATGTCGCGGCTGCTGACGGTCGAGACCGAGATGGAGAAAGTGGTCGTCGGCCAGCGCGAAGCGGTGGTGGCGATCTGCAAGGCATTGCGCCGTTCACGCGCGGACCTGAAAGATCCCAAACGCCCCATCGGCACGTTTGCGTTGCTCGGGCCTACTGGGGTCGGCAAGACGTTGCTCGCGAAAACGCTCGCGGTGCAGATGTTTGGCGATGGCAAGGCACTCATCCATCTGGACATGAGCGAGTACATGGAGAAATTCAACGTGTCGCGCCTCATCGGTTCACCGCCGGGCTACGTGGGATATGAAGAAGGTGGTCAATTGACCGAGAAGGTCCGCCGCAATCCGTACTCCGTGGTGTTGTTCGACGAGATCGAAAAAGCACATCCCGACGTCTGGAATATTTTATTGCAGATACTGGAAGAAGGAAAACTCACTGACAATGTGGGTCGCGTGGTGAATTTCCGCAACACAATCATCCTGATGACATCCAATGTGGGTTCAGAAACCATCCGCAAGCAATCGACGCTGGGCTTTTCACCCATCACGGATGAAAGCAGCTACGAGAAGATGCGGGAAAAGATCATGGAAGAAGCCCGGCGCACGTTCCGGCCGGAATTCCTGAACCGTCTGGATGACGTGATCGTGTTCCGCTCATTCACGAAGCCGGACCTCATCCAGATCCTGAGCCTGGAGGTCGAGAAAGTTTTGGAACGGTTGCGCCACAAGAACCTCCAGATCAGCCTTGACGACAAGGCCAAAGACTTTCTGGTGGAAAAAGGTTATGACCCGCAATACGGCGCGCGTCCGATGCGGCGTTCTGTGGAGCGTTTCCTCGAAGACCCGCTGGCGGAGGAGATCCTCAAAGGCGTGTTGCACGAAGGCGAGCCCATCACGGTCACGGCCGAGAAGGACAAGCTGGTGTTCACACAAAACGCGGCGGCGGCCTCCTCGGAGGGGGCGCTTTCGAAATAAGCTGTTAAATCTCACGAACGCCGGCCGGAAACGGCTGGCGTTTTTGTTTGGCAACACGGCTTTGGCCCTTCAAACTTCCTCTTCATTTATGCGTTGGACACAAGCACTCATTCCTACACTGCGCGAGGCACCCTCCGAAGCGGAGATCATTTCGCACCAACTGCTGTTGCGTGCGGGGCTCGTCCGCAAACTCAGCGGCGGTCTTTACACTTTTTTGCCGCTCGGCCTGCGTGCACTGCGCAAGGTGGAGCAGATCATCCGTGAAGAGATGAACCGCGCGGGTGCGCTGGAAGTACTCATGCCCGCGCTGCAACCGCCGGAGATCTGGAAGCAAAGCGGGCGTTACGAGACGGCCAAGGACGTGCTGTTCAAAGTGAAGGACAGCACGAGCCGTGAATGGGTGCTCAGCCCCACGGCGGAGGAAGTCATCACGAGCCTCGCGGCGGGTGAGATCAACTCGTACCGGCAGTTGCCGAAGAATTTTTACCAGGTGAGCATCAAATTTCGCGATGAGATCCGTCCGCGCTTCGGCCTGATGCGCGCGAAGGAATTCATCATGAAGGACGCGTATTCCTTCGATACGACCGATGAAGCCGCGATGGCCAGTTACAAGAAGATGTTCGACGCCTACACGCGCATTTTCGCGCGTTGCGGGCTCAAGGCGTTTCCGGTCGAGGCGGACACGGGAGTCATCGGTGGAAATTATTCGCACGAATTCATGGTGCCGGCGGAGACCGGCGAGAATGAAGTGGCTTACTGCGAGGCCTGCAACTACGCGGCGAACATCGAGAAGGCGACCAGCGGTCTTCCCGCAACGGCCGCGCGTGAGTTGGGGGTGGCACCGGAAAAATTTGCGACGCCGGGAGTTGTCACCATCGAGGCCCTGAGCAAAACGCCTTATAGCGTGCCGGCGAACCGGCAGATCAAGACGCTCATCTACATCGCGGACAGCAAACCGGTCATCATTTTGATCCGGGGCGACGACCAGTTGAACGAAACCAAATTGATGGCCCGCACGGGCGCAGTGGCGGCACGTCCGGCCACGCCGGACGAAATCGTTCCGTTGCTGGGCGCCAGGCCCGGTTCGCTCGGCGCGGTGGTGAATGTGCCGGCGGACGTGAAAGTCATCGCTGACGAACGTTTGCGCGGTGCGAACGGCATGACCACGGGCGCGAACGAAGACGGTTTCCATTTCAATAATGTCTCGATGGAACGCGACATCAAAGTGGCGCAGTGGTTTGACCTGCGCACGGTGAGGGCAGGGGAACCTTGCGCGAAATGTGGCAAGCCTTTGAAGATCCAGCGGGCAATCGAAGTGGGCCACGTGTTCAAACTGGGGACGAAATACAGCGAGAAATTCAACGCCGTTTATCTGGATGAAGCGGGCGCGCGCCAGCTTTGCGTCATGGGTTGTTATGGCATCGGAGTCACGCGCACGTTGCAGGCCATCATCGAGCAAAGCCACGATAAGGACGGCGTCATCTGGCCGTTGAGCGTGGCGCCGTATACAGTTTGCATCACGCCGTTGGGTGTTGCGCCCGGCAGCCCGGTGTTCACCGTCGCGGAAAAGATTTACGCAGAACTTTCCGCGAAAGGTGTGGATGTGATTTTGGATGATCGCGATGACCGGCCCGGGGTCAAATTCAAGGATGCCGACCTGGTGGGCTTTCCGCTCCGGATCGCCATCGGTGAAAAATCACTGGCGAAGGATGAAGTGGAGATCAAACCGCGCGGCGGGGCGGTGCAGTTGGTCCAGTCGGGCCAGGCGGTAGAGGCTATATTGAAAATGCTGGCGGCGGTTTGATGGAGCCTCTATCCAGGCAGTCGCGCACGGCTTTGGCGAGCGTGACCCGCGTGTAGGGTTTTTGCAGGAAGTCGCCACGACCATCGCGGATAAACGCCGTATCCATCTCGTCCACGCTGTAACCGCTGGTGAAGATGACATGGAGGTCGGGTTTTTCGGCGATCAGCTTCTCCGCGAGTTCAACGCCGGAAATTCCTTCCGGCATGACCATGTCCGTCAAAAGCAAGTCGATGGAATTGTGATGCCGGTTCCAGACTTCGACCGCTTCAACACCGGTCGCAGCTTCGAGCACGCGATAGCCGCAATCCCTGAGGATGACCACCGCGAGGTCGCGCAGGATCATTTCGTCTTCCACGAGGAGAATGGTTTCGTTGCCGCCCTGGATGCGCACCGCTGGACCCAAGCCTTCTACAGTCGTGGAGGCGGATTTGTTTCCAGCAGGGAAGAACACCTGGAAGGTGGTTCCCTGGCCAAGCTCGCTCGAAACCTCGATCCATCCTTCATGCTGCTTGACGATTCCGTAAACCGTGGCGAGGCCGAGGCCAGTGCCTTTGCCGGGTTCTTTGGTGGTGAAAAAGGGTTCAAATATCCGGCGCATGGTGAGGTTATCCATGCCGGTGCCGTTGTCACCCACGCGGAGGCAGACGAAATTGCCGGGCCGGGCCTCCGGATTACTGCGGGCGGAAGCATCGTCAAAGTTCACGAGTTCAAGCGCGATGGACAATGTTCCGCCCCTGGGCATGGCATCGCGCGCGTTGACGGAAAGGTTCATCAACACCTGTTCGATCATGCCAGCATCGCCATGCACCACGGGAATCTCTTCCGGCGGATTGAAGTGCAAGGTGATGGTCTCGCCGAGCAACCGTTTGAGCATCTTGCTCATCTGGATGATGACATTGCGCAAATCGAGCGGTTGGGCCTGCATGATGTTCTTGCGGCTGAACATCAGCAACTGCCGGGTGAGGCTGGCGGCGCGTTCGGAGGCAAAATAGATGGCCTGGATGGAGTCCGCGATTTTCTCCTGGAGATCCGGTTTTGCCAGCAGGATGCCCGCATGCCCCTGGATGACTGTGAGCATGTTGTTGAAATCGTGCGCCACACCGGCGGCGAGCTGGCCGACGGATTCCATTTTTTGCGATTGGCGCAACTGGGCTTCCAGGTTGAGGTGGTCGGTGATGTCCTCGATATAACAATGGATGACCGCCATGCCGGCCATGGGATGGAACGACCACGAAAGGGTCCGGCTGCCGGAACGCACCTGAAAATTCAACCGGCTTTGCATCGTGGTCAGGCATTCCTGGGCGATCTGGGGGGTATTGGCCGGCAGGATGGAGCGGGGATGCGAATGACCGACCGATAGCGCGAGTTGCAGGGCCGCATCGTTGAAATAGGTGATGTTGCCGTTCTCGTTAAGTTCCATCGCCGGATTCGGGTTCAATTGGGCGAAGACCGCCAGTTTTTGGGAATCCGCCTCCGAATGTTTTCGTTCGATGGCCATCGCCAGCACGTTGGCCACGGCCATGAGAAAATGGACGTCGTCACTGTTGAATGTCCTGGGTGTGGTCGTATAGACGCCAAGGACGCCGTAGGTTTTCGATCGGGCGCCGACGGCGACAGACACCCCGCTCACTGCCCCGTGCTCCTGCAAAAGCAGGGAAGGGCGGGGATGCGGCTGCTCGATGAAATTTTTGGCGATGACCGGTTCTCCCGACGAGAGAGCGGAGCCTTCGTGAAATTCGGAATCTGTGGGCACAGACGTAATGCCCACGTGGTCAGGTTTCCAGCCGGTGCCCGCGCGCAAAAGGAGGGATAACTCGTCGGACGAAAGCTCCAGTACGGCGGAGTATTCGACTTCCAACGTCTGGGCGACAAAGGCGGCGGTCTGGTCCAGGAGCGCGCCCAGATCGCGGCTGGCGATAGCAAACTGGCCGATGGCGGCGACGACCGTCTGTTGCATGGCGCGGTTCAACAATGATTTTTCCGCCTGTTCCTGTTGTTGCATCCGCTCTTGCAACGCACCGGCGAACTCATCGAATTTATTAGCCAGTTCGCCCAGTTCGCCCGGTTCATCCTTCATGCCGGTGCGGCTGGCGAGGTCGCCGGCTTTGAGGCGATTGGTGGCGTTCAACAGGAGACGCACCTGCCGCAAGACAAAACGTTCCCCGCCGAACCAGGCGGCGCCGAGCGCGAGCAGGCCGATGACAAATCCCATCCAGGGCAGATGGAAGCAATACATGATGACGACAGCAGGGGCTACGGCGAGAAGAACAGTCCCCGCCAGACGAAAGCGCAAACTGGAAAGACTTGTCATTAACGATTGGTTACTCGAACGCGGGCAGAATAGACCGTGGCGACGGGAGGCCAAGAAAAAACACGATAAAGTTCCATGGACAGCTTTCACCTGAACCATCAATTCATGGAAAAAAACCTCGCATCTCCGGGAAAAGATGGTTAACTAACACCAAAAGAAGTCCCGACGACGCTATTGATAAAAGCGAAGATACGTAAAAAATTTCAATTCCCGTTTTTGACGGAAGTTCGCTAACATGGCGGGGTATTTAAATAAAGATGTCGTGGATTGAACAATTGCAGGCGGCCAACTGGCACCAGACTCTCGGTGTGTGCATCGGCGCGTATTTAATCGGTTGTTTTGCGACCGGTTATTACCTCGTTCGCCTGCGCACAGGGCAGGACATCCGACAGCTTGGGAGTTGCAATGTGGGTGCCAAAAACGTCGGGCGCGTCCTCGGCAAGTCGGGATTTCTCATCACGGCTCTGGGCGATGTGGCCAAAGGAATCCTTGCCATCTGGCTCACCAGTTATTTTGCGCCGGGCGATCGCATGATGGCGCTGGCGATGGTGGCGGTGATCGTCGGACATGTATGGCCGGTGCAACTGCGATTTCACGGTGGGAAGGGAGTCTCGACACTGTTGGGCGCGCTGCTGGTTTATGACCATCGTTCGGCCCTGATTTTTCTCATTCTTTTTGCCTGCGCCTTTTTGATCCTGCGCAAGACCGTCTTGCCCGGCTTGTTTGGTGTGTTATCCCTGCCTTTTACGGATTATTATTACAATCGCGATTCGGTCACTGCGACGATCCTGTCCTTTGCCGTTGCGCTGGTGCTGTTCACGCACCGCAGAAACATCGTAGAGGAGATCGCCCAGTTGCTCCCGCACCACGACGCCGAGCCGCAACCCGAACACCCTGATTTATGAGTTCAAAAGCCACGTTAGCCTTCAAACGCGCTACGGAAGACTGGGAATTTGAGAATATCCATCGTCTCAATTACCGAACGTTCGTGGAGGAGATTCCGCAGCACAAAGCGTCGCCCACGCACCGGCTGGTGGATAAATTTCACGCGGAAAACACCTATCTCATCTGTTTGGAAGGCAACCAGCTCATCGGCATGCTGGCGGTGCGCGGCAACCGGCCGTTTTCACTCGACCAAAAAGTTCCCGACCTGGACGTCCATTTGCCGGCGGGCCGGAAGGTTTGCGAAATACGTTTGCTGGCCATCGATAAGAAATACCGCGGCGCGAAAGGCGGGCAGGTGTTGTCCGGTATCCTTGCATTGCTTTGGCAGCACGGCGTGGAAAATTCCTACGACCTGGCCATCATCTCCGGCACGATGCGACAGTTGAAGTTGTACCAGCACCTGGGCTTTGTACCGTTCGGCCCGGTAGTGGGAACGGGCGATGCGCAATTCCAGCCGATGTATGTGACGCTGGAGACGTTCGAAGTCACGGCCCGCGAATTTCTGCGTTCATCCCCGGCGCGTTCATTTCAACCCAGCGCGGTGAATTTCCTGCCGGGTCCGGTGGCGATCCGCCGCGAAGTGCGCCGGGCGTTCGAGCAGGCGCCCGAATCGCATCGCGCCGATGCGTTCCTGAAGGACTTTCAATCGGTCAAAAAAATCCTGTGCGAACTGACCAATGCGCGGAGTGTGGAACTGATGCTCGGTTCGGGCACGCTGGCGAATGACGTCATCGGCGGGCAATTGTCTATGCTGCCCGGGCGCGGACTGGTGTTGAGCAACGGGGAATTCGGTTCAAGGCTGGTAGACCAGGCGCGGCGGTTCGGTTTGAATTTTGATACCCTGGAGTTCTCGTGGGGACAACCCTTTGACATCGGAGCGTTGCGCCGGGCTTTTGAGTCGGCCAAACCGCCGACGTGGCTGTGGTGCACGCATTGTGAGACCTCCACCAGTGTGCTCAATGACCTCAATGCGTTAAAAACATTATGCGCGGAATTTGAAGTGCGGCTGGCGCTGGATTGCATCAGCAGCATCGGGACGATGCCGGTCGACCTGAGCGGGGTTTATCTGGCGTCGTGTTCGAGCGGCAAGGGGCTGCGTTCGTATCCGGGCATCTCGATGGTATTTTATCATCACGACCTGTCAGTGCATCCGGGCAAATTGCCGCGTTACATCGACCTCGGTTATTACGCGGATCAGGGTGGAGTGCCGTTCACTTTTTCATCCAACCTGTTGCATGCGTTGCACGCGGCGGTGAAACGCGTGGACTGGGAAAAGCGATTCACGGACATCGCCGGATTTTCGCTCTGGTTGCGCGAACAACTGACGCAGATCGGCCTGCAACTGGTGGGCACGCAAACGCGCACCTCACCGGCGGTGGTGACGATCGCGCTGCCGCAGGAATTGAATTCCACCAAGATCGGCGACCTGATCCAGGAATCGGGTTACCTGATCAGTTGCAACAGCGAATATCTCCGGAAGAAGAATTGGATCCAGGTCTGTTTCATGGGCGAATGCACGCAGGAGAAAGTGGTGTCATTGCTCAACGCCATCAATCGCGTGTGCTTCCGTAAGAAGCATGTGGATGCGAAGGTGGGGTAGTTAGTTGGCGTTCAAGAGAAAACGTTTTCTCAAATTAGTCTATACGCTCGCCCTCATCCCGTCCTTCTCCCCCGGGGAGAAGGAGAATCGTTCGCAGTCACGCAGAATTGGGGTGATTCACTTGGTCGAACAATCTACGGGGGTACTCACTTCCTGAATCAGCTTTCACTCTTCATCGGCCAGCCGGCGGCGACCAGGGCTTTGTAACCGCCGATGATGGAGGAGACCTTGCGATAACCCATTTTTTGCGCGGCATCGCAGGTGAGCGCGGAGCGGAAGCCGCCACCGCAATACATCAGGATCTCGGTGTTGGGGTCGGGATATTTTTTCTCCAGGTCACGTTCGAGGATCCCCTTGCCGAGATGGACGGCTTCCTGGGCGTGACCCTCTTTCCATTCGTGGTCTTCGCGGACATCGAGCAGAACGGTGTTTGGGTTCACGGAGAGGCGGGCGCGGGCTTCGGCGACGGAGATTTCGTTGACGTACTTTTTGGCTTCGTGAACCAGAGCGAGGAAACCCGGAGAATGATGCATGGGGCAAATTTACTGTGGGGGGGCAGGGGATGCAATAGGGACGTGGGAAACATCCTGCGCTAGAAAAATTCAACATCCAACAACCAACATCGAACATCCAACATCCAATGGGAAAAGCGCAGAGGGCTGGCGCACTCCAGGACGCTTCGCGCGGCTAGTGAGGAGGTTTGCCTTACATGGGTGCTGTGATGAGGAGTTTAAGGAAATTTCTTTTGCTTTCGGTTTGGGGTTTAGGCGTTAAAATCAGGGCGGTGACTACTGCCAACAAAATAACGATTCTCCGGGTTTTATTGATCCCGGTGTTTGTGGTTGAGGTGCTGTATTACGTGCGCACGAATGTAGAGATACACCGGACGTTTGGGCTGTTGTGTTTTGCGGTGGCGGCGATCTTTGACGGTGTGGATGGGTATATTGCACGGCATTACAATCAAAAGAGTGAACTCGGGGCGATATTGGATCCGTTGGCGGATAAATTGTTGCTGATCTCCGGCATCATCCTGCTGACGTTTGAACATCCAAATCTGGGGAGCATTCCGTATTGGCTGAGTGGAACAATCATTGGGCGCGATCTGCTTCTGCTGCTGGGGATGGTGGTGATCCAGATCACGGTCGGCAAAGTCAAAGTACGGCCGCGCATGATTGGAAAAATCTCCACGGTGCTGCAAATGGCGGCGATTCTGATGATCCTATTAAAATGGGACAATGGCCAGGGTGCGAAGTGGTTCCTCTGGGTGGCGATCGGGGCGACGGCGTGCACGGCTTTATCGTGCCTGTTGTATGTTTTTGACGGGATGAAACAATTGGGTTCCCATCCGTCGAGTCTGGCGGCGGCGGACCAGAGCAAGCCATTGGATGGAGTCTGAGCATGGCAACGGAATTGAAATTACAATTGGCGGAAGGCGATGTGGCGCCACCGTTCACGGTGGAGACGAGCGGCGGCGGAAAGATTTCGCTGGCGGACTTTAAGGGCCAGAATGTTATCCAGTATTTTTATCCCAAAGACGACACGCCGGGCTGCACGAAAGAGGCCTGCGCTTTTCGCGATGGCTTTGCGGATTTCAAAAAGCGCGGCGCGGTGATTTTGGGCGTGAGCACGGACCCGGTGAAGGCGCATGACAAGTTCGTGAAAAAATTCGACCTGCCCTTCACGCTGCTGGCGGATGTGGATAAAAAGATTGTGACGGCTTACGGCGTCTGGGGTGAAAAGAGTTTCATGGGCCGCAAATACCTGGGGACGCATCGGGTGACCTTTCTCATCGGACCGGATGGCCGCATCAAAAAAATCTGGCCCAAAGTGAAGCCGGATGAGCATATTCCCGAGGTTTTAGCTGTATTATGATGATTTAGAGGACTTTGCTTGCGCTTCAATAATTGCTAAAAAGTCGGCAATATCCGGTTAGCCGATTCTTCCAGATGCTCCGATAGTGTCTTCAATGATTGCAGCGATTCAATTGTTAAAAGAACGTCCGGCAACGAACGAACAACGATTGGTCGCTGAATTCGAAGGCCCGGTCGGGTTCGAAATTCCGATCAAACACCACCGGGGCGAAGGGCTGTTGCATCTGTTTGCTAATAAACCAGAAACAGCCCACGAACTGAGGACGTGTATGCAGAGTTGATCGGTGATCGGGTGTTTATCGCCCGTGATGGTTGCTCTTTTGAATTTAGATTCGGGTGAATGGTCGTTTTTCTTCAAATGGAACATCTCCAGTTCCTCCTCCTTGGCGACCTTCACCCGGATCTTTTCATTTTGTAAATTGCCTTCTTGATCAGTCCCGCCTTCGGCGGGAGAAAGCCCTCACCCGCCTCGCTATCGCTCCGCACCCTCTCCCACTCCGTGGGCGAGGGCATAAGGCAATTTAGCCCTGCGTTTTTTTGTTCCCATGCGGCGGATGACTTTGTAAGTTTTGGGTCGTGGTTTAACCAATAAAACAAACAAATCTATCATTATGGCTATTTCTGTAGGCTCCAAGGCACCTGATTTTACCCTCAAATCCAAACAGGCATCCGGCCTGGTGGACGTGAAGCTGAGCGAACATTTCGGCAAGAAAAATGTCGTGTTGCTGTTTTTCCCGCTGGCATTCACGGGTGTATGCACCAAGGAGATGTGCGATGTGACGGCCGGCCTGGACGCTTACAAGCACCTGAACGCGGAAGTCATCGGGGTGAGTGTGGACAGCCCGTTTGCGCAGGAAGCGTGGGCGAAGCAGGAGAAGATCTGGATCACGCTGGCGAGCGACCTGAACAAGGAAGTGACGAAGCATTATGGGGTGCAGTTCCCGATGCTGGCGGGGGTGGGCGATACCTCAGCGCGCGCGGCGTTCGTGATCGATAAGCACGGGGTCATCCAATACAGCGAACAGACGCCGACGCCGAAGGATTTGCCGAATTTTGAGCATGTGAAGGCGGCGCTGGCGAAGTTGCACTGATTTCCGCCGACTTGCCTTGGCCGGGATGAGGGCGAACGTATCCTCTCTAACCATTTTTAGGCAAAGCGCCGAAGCGATTCGGCGCTTTTTTGTATGTGGTTGTCAGGAAAGGACATGGCAGGGACGCAGCCTGAGACTGCCTCCACGAACATCCGACGGCTGCCCAGGAGTTCCGTGTTTATGCGGCCGGGCGCATCCTTGGTCCCGACCGTCCCGCAGTGCGGGACGGAACTCCAAACGGGGGCAGTGTCAGGATGCACCCCATGGCGGATGTCACCTTAAATTAACTTGCCGGTGGGAAAAGGTGATGCTTTGATTTATGGGGTAAACCCTTGAAAACTCATTTCTACCGCTGGGCAACAATAGCGTTCATTTTCCTCGTTTGCGAGGTTCGCGCGACGACGCGCTTCGTGAACATGAACAACGCCAGCCCGGCATCGCCGTATACGAGTTGGGCGACGGCGGCAACGAATCTCCAGGATGCGGCCGGCCTCGCGGTGTTTGGTGATACTGTTTTGGTCACGAATGGGGTTTATCAGACGGGAGGCCATTATCTGGATGGGACGAACCGTGTTCAAATCGGTTCGGGTGTCACCCTTAGTAGCGTGAACGGTCCGGCGGTCACGATCATCCAGGGGTGCTGGTCGCCGGGCACCACGAATGGAGCGAGCGCGGTACGGTGTGCCTATATGATGGCCGGTTCATCACTGGCTGGTTTTACGCTGACCGGCGGAGCCACCATCAGCGGCCAGTACGGTGGCGGCGTGAAGTGTCTGGCTGTGGGAAGTTGTGTGGTAAGCAATTGTATCATCGCAGGCAATTCTGCTTACTCCGGCGGTGGCGGGGCTTCCCAGGGGACATTGATCAATTGCGTTTTGAGCGGCAATTTTGCGAATGTCAACAGTGTCAGCGTTGGAGGCGGGGCGACTGAAAGTACGTTGATCAATTGTCTGTTGGTGGGCAACCATTCGGCCTATTCGTCCGGAGCGGCATTCAGTTGCACCCTGATCGGTTGCACGGTGGTGGGCAACTCAACCGGGCCCGGTGATTCCGGCGGCCTGGCCAGCGGCTCCCGGGGCGGCAACGATATCTTTTATTACAATTCACCGGATGATGCGGCGGGGCCGTTCACCAATTGTTGCATGGCGCAAAGCTCGGGCTTACTTGTGAGTTGCTTCACCAATGCACCGCTGTTCGCGAACCTGGCCGGTGGCGATTATCATTTGAGCGCGGCTTCTCCATGCATCCATGCCGGGACCAATGTTTTTGCAACGAACAGTTTTGACCTGGATGGCAATGCGCGGATCGTGGGCGGGGTGGTAGATGTAGGCGCCTACGAATTTCAATCACCGATCCATTATGTGAGCGTGAGCAATACGACGCCGGTTTCGCCGTACACGAATTGGGTGACGGCAGCGACGAATATCCAGGATGCGGTCGATGTGTCGGTGGCGGGAGATTTTGTGGTGGTGAGCAATGGGGTTTACAATGTGGGATCGCGGATCGTTTATGGCAGTTCATCCAATCGGCTAGTGGTGGATAAGGCGATGACCGTCCAAAGCGTCAATGGGCCGGGCTTCACGACGATAGAAGGATTTCAGGGGGCGGCGGCACCGTATGGGATGCGCTGCGTGTATTTGACCAATGGAGCCGTGCTGAGCGGGTTTTCCCTTATCAAAGGAGGTTCGCGAAGCGCGGGTGACGTCTTCTTTGAGGAAAGTGGTGGCGGGGCGTGGTGTGAAGCGGGGGCGGTGATGTCCAATTGCGTGGTGCGGGGAGACGTGGCTCTGCAATACGGCGGCGGGGTGGTGGGAGGGACATTGTATAACTGCATGCTGACCAATAATTCGGCAAACACCGGGGGCGGCGGGGTGTTTTCCAACTTGCTGGTCAGTTGCACGCTCAGTAATAATTCGTCATTCCTAAGCGGCGGCGGTGCGCATTCGTCGAGGTTGATCAATTGCCTCATCGTCGGGAACAAATTGGTCCAGGGCTCGGGCGGCGGTGGCGCGGCTTATGGGAGCCTGAGCAATTGCCTGGTCATACAAAACTTCGCCCCGGGCTTTGGAGGTGGAACTTATTATTCGGCCGTGGATAACTGTGTCATCAGCAACAATTCCGGAAGTTTTGGTGGTGGCGTGAGTTTTGGCGTCATCAACAACTCCCTGATCTCAAGCAATAGCGCGCGGGTGACAGGTTTTGGTGGCGGGGCTTTTTCCAACACGCTGAACAATTGCATCCTGCAAAATAATCTGGCAGGGATGGGTGGGGGCGCTTACAACAGTGCGCTTTTCAACTGCACGGTGGTGAGCAATGTCACCGCCGGCGGAACGGGCGGTGGATTATTTGGCGGCGGAGCCAGTAATTGCATTGTTTACTACAATGCCAGCGTAAAGGGGACCAATTATCAGGACGCGGTGATGATGAGCTATTGCTGTACGTGGCCGAAATCCACAAATGGTTTTGGAAATTTTGATGCTCCGCCGGTGTTTGTGGATCTGGCCTCGCGCAACCTAAATCTGCAATCGAACTCGCCATGTATCAACGCGGGGAATAATGCGTTTGTGGTGAGTACGACGGATTTTGACGGCAATGCGCGCATCAAAGGCGGCACGGTGGATATCGGCGCGTATGAATACCAATCGCCGCTTTCCACGGTCTCTTACGCTTACCTGCAACAGTATGGATTGCCGACGGATGGGACGGCGGACAATGTGGATACGGATGGCGATGGGTTCACGACGGCGCAGGAATGGCGCGCGGGGACGGACCCGACCAATGCAGCGTCGTTGTTGCAAATGACGACGACCACTAACAGCGTTTCGGGTCCGATCATCACCTGGCAGAGTGTGGCGGGGGTGACGTACCTGGTGCAGCGGGGGGCGGATCTCACAGCGCAGCCGGCGTTTTCGACCATCCAGAGCAATATCGTAGGTCAGTCAGGGACAACTTCTTACACGGATACCAATGGGGTAGGGGCGGCGCAATTCTTCTATCGGGTGGGGGTGCAGTAAGGGGGCGGGAATGACGAAATCCGAATGACGAATGGCCTGGGATTTTACGAATTGCGATTGGCGATATGCGCGGTTCACAGTGATCACAAACTCCTAAATCACATTAGTTTAGGGTTTGTTACAAAAATTAGATGTATTTATAGATGACTAATTAGTTTAGAAGATATTTAATGCGTGCATGAAAGCTTTATTAGGAGCATGCCTTGGGTTTTCCCTGCTTTTTACTTTCACGACGCCAGCGGTCACGCGATATGTGAATGCGAATAATACCGCACCGGCGCAGCCATACACGAGTTGGGCGACGGCGGCGACGAACATCCAATTGGCTCTGAATTTTTCGCAAACGGGAGATTCAGTGCTAGTGACCAATGGGATCTATGATACGGGCGGGACATATTTGAGCGGGTCGAACCGCGTGGTCCATCAAGTGGCCAACTGTGTTTTGCGAAGCGTCAATGGTCCGGCAGTCACCATCATCAAAGGTTACCAGATGCCCGGACTGACGAACGGGCCGGCAGCAGTCCGCTGTGTTTATCTGTCCAGTGGTTCCACGTTATCGGGATTTACGCTGATGGGCGGTGGGACGATCGCGGGTGAATCCGGCGGTGGCGTGAGAGGCCAGACGGCGGACACTGCGATAGTGACGAATTGTATTTTCATCGGCAATTCGGCTTACACCAGCGGTGGCGGCATCTATCAGGGAAAGGTGTTCAACAGCACATTTATTTCAAACACGGTGACGGTGGGCGGCGGGGCGGGCGGTGGAGCGGCGGCACAGAGCTTATTGTATAACTGTGTATTGAGCAGGAATTTTTCGGCCTACATCGGCGGCGGCGCAAACAATTCAACCTTGATCAATTGCACCGTGGTCAGCAACTCCGCAGCCGCCTACGCAGGGTCCGGGTGGAATTCGGTCTATAAGAACTGCATCGTTTATTACAACCACAGCTACAATGTCAGCCCGGATGACGGTCCTGGTTACTGTATTGGGACGAATTGCTGTGTGGATGGGGTATTTTCGACGGGCGCCAATAACTTCCACGACATCCCGCTGTTTGTCGATGGGACCAGAGATTTCCATCTAAATCCGCTTTCGCCTTGTGTCAACAAGGGACTCAATTCGGCGGTCACCAATAATGTCGATATGGACGGGAATCCGCGTATTGCCGGCGGCACGGTGGATGTGGGGGCGTACGAGGTTCAATCGCCCATTCAGGTTCCCATCCATTACGTAAATCTGAACAGCACAACGCCGGTCGCGCCGTATACCAATTGGTTCAACGCCGCTAATAACATCGCATCGGCCATCCAGGCGGCCGCCCCGGGGGATGTCGTTGCCTTGAATGACGGCTTTTATTGGTTGGAGACTGCTTATAAGGGAGGAATACCCATGGGAATGGTCATCGATAAACCGGTGACCGTCATCAGTATCAGCGGACCTTCGGCGACGGAATTGGTTTACGACAGCGGCGTTGTCACTGCTGGAGGTGGCAACGGAGTTTATGTCACCAACGGGGCGACATTGAGCGGACTCACGCTCACCGGCCATCAATTATTTTGGGGCGGAGCTGTCCAGTGCGAGTCTTCCAATTCAATCGTTACGAATTGTATCATCACCGGGAACCTCGGGCACTGGGGAGGCGGAGTTTATAAGGGAACCGTGGTGAATTGCATCCTGAGCAATAACGCAGCCTGGCAGGGCGGCGCGGCCTATTCGAATATCTTGGTCAATTGTTTGCTGGTCGGAAATCGTTCCAGCAATGTTGATAACATGAGCGGCGGCGCGGCAACGGGTTGTTCGTTGACGGGATGCGTTCTGGTGGCCAATAGCTCTTTGGGTTCAGGCGGTGCTACCGTCAGTTGTAATCTCACAGGATGTGTGGTGAGTAATAATAGCGCAGAATTTTACGGCGGCGGAGTTTATCTGGGCACTGCGGATTTTTGTCTGATCTCCAGCAATCGTGCGGCGCTTTCGGGTGGTGGATCGTATAGCGCTAAAATGAAAAATTCGGTTCTGCGCGAAAATATCGCCGCCTCAGGGGGCGGCGCCGGCGGCGGCGCTTTGATCAATTGTACCGTGGTCAATAATACTGGCACGAATGCGGGTGGAGGGGTGTCTCCAGGCACCTTTGTCACCAATTCGATCCTTTATTGGAATAAGTCTCCCAACGGACCAAATTTTTCCAGTTTTGGGGGTCCCCTGATATATTTTTGTTGCACGACGCCCTGGCCGAATAATTCCGTGGGCAATATCACGAATGAACCGGTGTTTGCCGACTTGTTAAACGAGGATTTCCACCTGCAAACCAACTCGCCTTGCATCAATTCGGGGAATAATGCGTTTGTGGCGACTGCGACGGATTTTGACGGCAATGCGCGCATCAAAGGCGGCACGGTGGATATCGGCGCGTATGAATACCAATCGCCGCTTTCCACGGTCTCTTACGCTTACCTGCAACAGTATGGTTTGCCGACGGATGGGACGGCGGACAATGTAGATTCCGATGGCGATGGGTTCACGACTGCGCAGGAATGGCGCGCGGGGACGAGTCCAACGGATGCGGCGTCGTTGCTGCAAATGATGTCGACGAGCAACAGTGTGGCGGGCGCGACGGTGACGTGGCAGAGCGTGGCGGGGGTGACGTATCTGGTGCAGCGCGGGGCGGATTTGACGGCGCAACCGGCGTTTTCGACGATCCAGAGCAATATCGTGGGGCAGGCGGGGACAACTTCTTACACGGATACGGGTGCGGTGGGTGCGGCGCAGTTCTTCTATCGGGTGGGGGTGCAGTAGGCGGGCGGGAATGACGAAGTCCGAATGACGAATGGGCGGGGAAAGGATTAACAACAAAGAAACTAAGGAGCATAGGGGAGTCGAGAACGAGGACGAGGACGAGAGAGAAATCCGAATGACGAATGGGGGTCGATTTACGCGTGGCGGAGAAAAAATCGGTAGCGCGTTTTGAGTCATAACGGAGGTGAAGTGCTGCAACTAACTTCTGGAGAGGGGCTTAGCTGTTTAAAACCTCTCGAAAAAATCGTACCGACTTCGCGACGGTCGCGATTACAAGGTGGCGGAGGGGTGGTAAAATCGCGGGATGATAGAAAATGTAGAAGTCAGAAGTAAGAAGGTAGAAGGCCATGGGTCGATGACCTCCGGGGAACGACTCCTTACGTCGTCGCCTACAAAGACGGGAACGGTTCGTCCGCAGCCTCGCCCTACTGGGAATAGCGATGAAACAAGGGCCAAAAGCCGGGATTTGACGGAAGTGACCAAGCTCAATTCAAGGCTATTCAAGGCTATTCAAGGCTATTCAAGGGGGATTTTAAATTGAGGCAAAGGGATAAAAAGAGACAGAGAAAGGCGCACAAGTGACCGCCCGCCCAACCAATTCCAACCAATTCCAACCAGTTTGTAGGGGGTGGGCATGACCCACAACGCGGGCGTGACGATTTGGGAGGTGCCCGGTCAAACCGGATGAACAACAAGAACACCGCCTATGACAAATTACTTCTACGAAGCGGTTGATGCGGCCGGGTTGAAGAAGCACGGCACGATGGATGTGGAAACGCAAAGTGACGCGTTGCGGCGCATCAAGGAAATGGGCCTGTTCCCGATTCGGGTCTCGGAACGGCACGAAAACCGTCCGGTGGGCAACCAGCGGTCCGGTTCCCGGGTGACCCGCCTCAAGAATATCTCGATCAATATCCCGTTCTTTTCGGGACGGGTAAAGCCGGCGGCTATCTGCGCTTTCACGCGGCAATTGGCGACGCTGGTGGATGCGGGCATGCCATTGATACGCGGGTTGCGGCTCTTGCGGGAGCAGGAGACGAATGCAACGCTCAAGCGCATCATCACGGAGGTGGAATCGGCTATTGAGAACGGCAGCACATTGTCGGAAGCGTTGACGCCGTATCCGCGGGTGTTCAACCGGCTGTACATCAACATGGTGAAGGCGGGTGAATTGAGCGGGGCGCTGGAGATCACGTTGCTGCGGCTGGCGGAGTTCATCGAGAAAGCGCAAAAGATCAAAGGCAAGGTGAAGGCGGCCATGTTCTACCCGGCGGCGGTGCTGTTCATCGCGACGGCGATCCTGATTGTGATGATGATATTTGTGGTGCCGCGTTTCAAACAGGTGTTCGAAGGTCTCGTGCCGGGCGGAAAAATGCCGGTGTTCTCAGCGGCGGTCTTTAGCCTGAGTGATGTGTTGAAGGCACATTATTTAGGCGCGCTATTGTTGCTGGCTGGTTTAGGGATGGCATTCACCTTCGCGTTGCGTTCCACCGCGGGGCGGGGAGTGTTTGACCGGTTTAAATTGAAGGCGCCGGTTTTTGGAAAAATTTTCCGCAAAGTGGCCATCTCGCGGTTCAGCCGCACGTTGGGCACGTTGCTCAATAATGGCGTGCCGATCTTGCAGGCGCTCACCATCGTGAAGGAGACGGTGGGAAATGTCATGGTGAGCAACGTGGTGTCGAACGTGCATGACAGCGTGAAGGAGGGTGAGACGATCACGGCGCCACTGCGGGCTTCGGGGGTATTTCCGCCGGTGGTGGTGGGGATGGTGGATGTAGGCGAGCAGACGGGTGCTTTGCCGGATATGTTGTTAAAGGTGGCTGATGGCTGCGATGAAGAGGTGGACAACGCCGTGAGCGCGATGACTTCGCTGATAGAGCCCTTCATGATTGTGTTCCTGGCGGTGGTGGTGGGCAGCCTGGTCGTCGCGATGTATCTGCCGATACTGAGTGTGGTCAATCCGGACAAAAGCGGGCCGGGGATTGATGGCACGGATAATTGATACCGCTTGAACGCCTTTGCCATTTCGTAACTTGATTTAATCCTTGAGCAGTGCTAAAACCCGCACTACTGGCATGATAAACCTGAAAATGAATCTTCTTCGGGCCGTCGGCTTGTTTCTCCTGGCGACTGCATTAACTGCGATAACCTCTAAAGCTTCAGTGCTTTACGTGGACGTTAACAGCGCGTCCCCAACGCCACCTTACGCCAGTTGGGCCACGGCGGCGGGAACCATCCAGGACGCCGTCGATGCGGCATCGGATGGCGACCAGATTCTCGTGACCAATGGCGTGTACCAAACCGGCGGACGTGTGGTGTTTGGGTCGCTCACCAATCGCGTCGTGGTGGATAAGGCGGTGACAGTGCAGAGCGTGAACGGTCTCTCCGTGACGGAAATTCTTGGCAATCCTGAGAAAGGGGATAACGCCATTCGTTGTGTGTTTTTGACCAACAATGCTGTGTTGGCGGGTTTCACCATCGCGGCGGGAGCGACGCGGGAAACCGGAGATAGCATACAGGAACAAACTGGCGGCGGCATCTGGTGCGCGTCAACGAGCGCCGTGGTCTCGAACAGTTTTCTAATGAACAACATCGCCAATCTGGAGGGCGGCGGAGCGTATGGCGGGACACTCAACAATTGCACATTCAGCAATAACGTGAGCTCGTTCCCCGCGTTTTATTGGGAGAGTTCCGGAGGCGGGGCGGGGAGCAGCGTGTTGAATAATTGCTTGTTGATAACGAATTCGGCCACGGGCGGCGGCGGTGCGGACGGTTGCACGATGTATAATTGTCAATTGATCCAAAATAACGGCCTTTGGGCGGGTGGAGTCCAGAACAGCCTTTTGTTCCATTGCACTATCACGGGATGCTCCGCGCAAAGCGGGGCTGGGGCTTACGTCTGCACGCTGAGTGATTGCACGCTGACGCTCAATCATGGCCAATACGGCAGCGGCGCGGAATTTTGTGTGCTGACGAATTGTACCCTTGCGAATAATACGACTTATGATGACGAGGTGTTTGGCCTGGGTGGTGGGGCCGACCAATCGATTCTCTTCAACTGCCTCGTCTATGGGAATGTCTCTTCATCTTCCGCCGGAGTTTCGGGCAGCACGGTGGCCAATTGCACCGTGGTCAGCAATATCACCACGCAAGTGGGCGGCGCCGTGGATAATTGCGCGGTCAACAATTCCATCGTGTATGACAACATTGGAACGGATGACAGTCCGAATTATTCAAATTCTTCGATGGGCAATTGCGACACGACGCCGATGCCGGATGATAACTTCGGCAATTTTACGGATGACCCGATGTTGGTTGATCCGGATGCGAATGATTTTCACCTGCAAAGCGGCTCTCCCTGTATCAATGCTGGATTTAATGGCTTTGTGGCTACGCGGACCGACCTGGATGGCAACCAGCGTATCTCCGGCGGCACCGTGGACGTCGGCGCGTATGAATTTCAACCACCGACCCATTACGTGAACCTCAATAATACCAATCCTATCCCGCCCTACACGAGCTGGGACACGGCGGCGACGAATATTCAGGATGCCGTGGATGCGGCGGATGCGGGTGACGATGTGATTGTGACCAACGGAGTTTATAAGGACGGCGGGGCGGTGGTACAGGGTTCGTTGACGAACCGGGTAGCGGTCACAAAACCTTTGACGGTGTGGAGCGTGAACGGCGCAGCAGTGACGATGATCGAGGGTAATCCGGAGATCAGCGACAACGCGGTGCGCTGTGTTTATCTCACGAACAAGACACTGTTCATCGGGTTCACATTGACCAATGGCGCGACACGGGGGACGGATGATGGTGTGCCTCTTGAAGATATCAGTGGCGGCGGCATGTGGGGTAATTCTTATGACGCCGTGGTGCAGGATTGCTTGCTGGTCAACAATTTGTCGGCTTATTTCGGTGGCGGCGCTTATGGTGGAGTGTTGAATAACTGCACGCTCCTCAGTAATTCCGCCCTGTTCGGTGGTGGCGCTGAATTCAGCCAATTGAATGGTTGTACGCTTTTGAATAACTATGCGTCCTACGCCAATGGCTATGGCACAGGCGGTGGTGCAAATGACAGCACGTTGACCGATTGTCTGTTGGCCGGTAATTGGGGCGATTATGGCGGTGGCGCGGCCTATAGCACATTGATGAATTGTGTTCTTACAAACAATTCATCCTATGGTGGTGGTGGCGCTGGCGCTGGCACTTTGACCGACTGCTCACTTTCTGCCAACACGTCCGGCAATGGCGGTGGGGCTGACAGCAGCACGGTGCAGAATTGTACCTTCCTCAATAACACCTCGAGTGGCTCGGGCGGTGGAGCAACGTCGAGCCGGTTGTCCGGGTGCCTTCTCATTGAAAATTCGGCTGCCTTGGGTGGTGGTGTGAGTGGCTCTGACCTGTCCGAGTGCGTACTTTCGAATAATATAGCTGTGTACGATCCGGATAGTGGGCGCGGCGGAGGCGCGGATAATTCGCGGCTGACCAATTGCATCTTGACCGGCGGCACTGCGAGGCTTGGTGCGGGCGCGGTATTCAGCACGCTGGTGAATTGTACGGTAGTGGGAAATTCTGCTGCGGAGGAAGGGGGCGGGGTGGATGGCTGTTTCGTGAAAAACTCGATCGTATACTATAACTCGGCGCCCGATGGTGCAGACAATTTGAATTCATTTATGGATTACAGTTGCACAACCGAGCCACCCGCGGATGGCTTCGGCAATTTCACGGACGAACCGCTTTTTGTGGACGCGGTCAACGGCGATTATCATTTGCAGGACGGCTCTCCGTGTATCAACGCGGGCAACAATAATTATATCACGGTCACGAACGACCTCGATGGGAATGTGCGCATTGTCAGCACCATGGTGGATGCGGGCGCGTATGAATTTCAATCACCGGCATCGTCGATCTCTTACGCATGGCTGATGCAATACGGACTGCCGACCGATGGCTCGGCGGATGGTGAAGACACCGATGGCGACGGCGTGAGCAATTTCCAGGAGTGGATGGCGAACACCGACCCGACCGATGCCGATTCAGTATTCAAAGTGATCAGCATCACGGTCGATGAATCGGGTGCGCACCTTACCTGGACCAGTGATCCCAGCCGCGTTTATAATGTGGAACGCAGCACCGACCTGGGAGACACGCCGGCGTTCTCTATTCTCGCGCCGGACATGGGCGGGCAGGAAGGCACGATGACCTATCAGGACGGTGAAGCTGGTTCCCACGAGCATTCGTATTATCGTGTGAGTGTCCGTTTTGGCCCGCCGCCCCCGCCGCCGAATTCTTAAGCGCCTGATCGTTCAGCGCACCAGTTCGAATGCGAAGCCCTTCAGGTATTCTGTCTCGGGAATCATCGGGATGACCGGATGGTCGGGTGATTGCGAATAGGTGGCAACGCGCCGGAGAATTTTGCGTGTGTCGAACGCCGCTGAGAGCACAGTGTCTTCGAACAGCTCCGCGTTCACATGGTGCGAGCAGCAGAAGGTGGCGAGGACGCCGTTGGGCTTGAGCAATTTAAGCGCGCGCACATGGATCTCCTTATAGCCGCGCAACGCATCCGGCACCGATGCGCGATTGCGCGTGAACGACGGCGGGTCGAGGATGATCAAATCGAACTTGGGCACGACTTTTTCGTGTGGCTTGACGGCCGTGTTTGCCTTGAGCCAATCGAAGACATTGATGGCTTCGGCTGAGACAGTGTCCTTTAAGCCATTTGCTTCCGCGTTGCGAAGCGACGTGGCGACCGCGTCGGCACTTTGGTCCAGCATGTGAACATGGGTTGCCCCAGCACGAGCGCAATGCAGACCGAACCCGCCGGCAAAGCTGAAACAGTCCAGCACCTGTGCGCCTTTGGCGAATTGCGCGACGGCTTGATAGCTTGTCTGCTGGTCGAGATACATGCCGGTCTTATGGCCGGCGACCAGGTCGGTCTCAAATTTGAGACCATTGAGGTGTACGACCACCGGCCCGGTCAACTCACCGGCGAGCATGCCGTTCGATTCCTGCAGTCCTTCGAACCGGCGCGAAGCGACATCGCTGCGCTCGAGGATGGCGCGCGGCGAGAAAACCGTTTTGAAGGCGGCGATGATATTCTGCTTTTGCCTGTCCATGCCGAGCGCGGAGATCTGCACCACGAGCACGTCTTCATATTTGTCCACGATGAGCCCGCTGAGGAAATCGCTTTCCGCGTTCACGACCCGGAACGAAGTTGCCTGTGGAATATGTCGTTGCCGCACGGCCAGCGCTGCGCGGATGCGTTGCTCAAAAAAATCTCCGTTTATCTCGACGCGGTCCGGCGCGATCATGCGCACGGCGATCTTGGATTTGGAATTAAAAAAACCGATGCCCAGCAGCCGTTGGCGATGGTCCTTAACCTGGACGATTTCGCCATCCACGGAAGATTGCGTGAGGCGCAGGATGGAGGAGGAATAGACCCACGGGTGTCCGGCGACAATGCGATCGGCCTCGCCCGGTTTGAGTATGACAGTCGGTAACGTATCCATAATTGTAAACAGTTGCGCGCGATTTGCCGCGAACGCTAATGAAACCAGAGAAGAGCAGGGGACGCGAGCCAATTACGGCACGACCATAATGCGGTAAAACCGCTGCGGGTCCATCGGGTAGGCATCAACCATGTTCGCCGTGGTATTGGTTGGGGCGACCGCACTGCCGAGATTGATCCAATTGGTGTCCAACAGGTTCGTGGAATACTGGACCTGATAGGTCTCGTTGGTGAGGGCGTTCCACGACAGCGAGGCGGTGCAATTAGTGTACGAAAACGATTGGATGGCGGTGGCGAGAAGAGTTTGGACGTATTGCAGGGCTGGCCCCGGCATGACGATGCCTGCGCCCGAATCACGATCATAGCCCGCATCTTCAATATCCAGCGCGGTCGAAGTGAGCGCGGTGCGCACCTGGTCGTACGTGAGCGAGTGATTGTAAGATTTCAGCAACGCCGCGATGGCGGCAGCGTGCGGCGCGGCAGCGGAGGTTCCGAAAAACAAGGGTTGAAAAGGACCGGGCACGGTGGTGGAGACGCCGTCAGCGGCAGTGATGTCCGGCTTTTGCCGGAAGGAGCCGCCGGTGGATGAAAAATCGCCGGGAGTTATGGCCGAGCCATCTGAGTTAAAGAAAACATGGCGGGGTCCATCCGAACTGAACCACTCGGTGAAGTTATCGTCGCCAGCCGAGAACATATCTGGAAATGGACCATCAGGATTGGTTTCTCCAAAGGGGTTTTGCGCGTCGTTTGTAGCATTGATGGCTGCCACGCAAAACGCATTGGTGGCTCCCGCGTGGCCCATGATATTTCCGCGGGTGCTGAGATCCAATCTCGTCTGGCCGTTGGACATGATCTCAAGATGAAGGAACCGGCCGTCGCCGGCATACTTGACGATGACCACACGGCTGTTCGCATAACAAAGACAGGCTTCCCAAGGGTCTTGGGTGCCATCTTGAAAGTTGCCTGAGGCAGCCAAAACATGAGTTCCATGAGCATCCAGAACGAACAAATCATAATCGTTGGAAGAACCTCCCAAAGGGTCAGACCAAAAAAGTGTGATAGGAGTAGAGATGTCCTCATTGAATTGGGTAAGCACTCGATTAAACGTCAAACCACCATAATCATGAATACGGGACCCACCTTCGCCCAATTGGCCGATGGGGGAATTGGTATCCACCGCTCCTCCGTCGACAAAATCTCCTTCCCAGGTGGACGAAGTGGTTGCGTTAAGGTTTCCGTTGTTACCCGCCGCAGAAAAATAGAGGGCACCGTCCGCGGTCACGCTGTTCACGGCTTGGGCCACCGGGCCGTCCTGAAACGGGGATTCATCAAAATACATCAGATCGTCCACGATGATGTCGCAGCCGGCGGTGCGCAGATCCAGGATATTTTGAGCGTAGCTCGCTTCGCCGTTATTGCCAGTGGCGAAGAATAATTGCGCATCGGGAGCGAGATCATGGATGACTTCCAGCATGGCAGTGCCTTCGCCTTCCCCATTGCCGCCTTGTCCGGGCAATACGGTGACGTTCGTGGGCAAATCACCGGAGGCCACGGAATTTGCGAGATTATCCACACTATCCGAAAGCACTCCAACTTTTACGCCCGCGCCACTGACTCCGAACGTGCTGCGGGCAAGCGGAGCGCCGTGGGTCGCGTCGCCTTCGGAATCCACGCTGCCCGTAGAGGTTTGTGCCGGCACGGCTGGTCGGATGAATTTTACTTCTGAAAGACCGGCCAGTGACTCAAGTTGGTCCAATGGAACGAGGGCGCGGACGGAATGAAAATGCGGCACGCTACTGACAATCGTTCCACCCGCATCTTCAATTTTAGCTATAAAATCGTTCGAAACATCGGCACTGATATCCACGAGGACCCGACCATCGGGATCAAGGTCAACCTGGGGCTGTAGATTCACAACGCCCAGTTTAAGAAGCTGGCGACTATCCTGTTTGAGCTGATAAACTATTTGGGAATCGAGTTTCCGCTGAACTGGCGACCGCGAAGCCTTTTCAAGTTCCAATGCCTGAATTTCTTGCAGGGCGTTACTGCTGATCTGGTCTGCTCCGAGAGTGGCGTGCGCTTTTATTCCGCCAAAGAGGATGACGCTGCCGATGACGATTACGGTCACCAAAGATTGTAATTTTCGCGCCAAAAACATGCAATTTGGAGTCACGCAAAGGTAGCCTGCTTTTGCACCGCGTCAATCGCGCCCGGTCTGTTTCACGCGGGCGAGGGATTCGCGACAGACGGCTTGCGCGGACTGCAGGTTGCCGAGCGCTTTGGCTGCCGCAGCCATTTCTTTAAGTTTCTTGGAGCCAAGCAGTTGGGTGATGCGAAAAGACAGGTCTTCCAGGCGATTCGCCTTCACCGCCGCGCCACGTTCCAGCAGGAAATCGCTGTTTGCCGCTTCCTGGCCGGGGATGGGGTTTAAAATAAACAGAGGTTTGCCCATCGCCAACGCCTCGGAAGTGGTCAACCCGCCGGGTTTGGTGATGATCAATTCTGCGATGGCCATCAACTCATGCATGTTGGAAGCAAAGCCGATGACGTGTGTGGGGTGCTGGTGGTCCTGGGTCGCGAGGTCGCGTCGCAGTTCTTCGTTGCGCCCGGTGATGACGACAGTTTGGAACGCGCCGGAAACCTTGTCGAGTTCAGTAAGGATCTTCGAGACCGGTCCCATGCCAAATCCTCCGCTCAACACGAGCAGCGTCGGCAGGTCGTCCCGCAGGCCGAGTTGTTTGCGGACGGCATCGGGAGAGATGGGTGTGGAAAATTTGCCGGCGATGGGGATGCCCGTGGCGACCGCGTTTTCCGGTTTTGCGCCGCGCGCTACCAATCGGGCTTTGGTTTCCTCGGCGGCAACACAATAGAGATCCACGGATGGCTCCATCCATAACGCATGTGCTTCAAAATCCGTCACCACACTGACGACCAACGGTGGTTTTTGTTGGCGTCCGCGCGCGCCTTTTTTTCGCATCGCGCCCAGCGTTTCGAGCGGCGAATAATGCGTGCAGAGAACCACATCGGGATTGAATTTTTTTACGTGTTCGGCAAATCGTGCGCGGGAACGGCTGGGGAACAAACGGCGGAACTTGTTCATGCGGTGCGTGGCCTTCAGGCTGTCGGTCTTGCCGAAGACATAACCCCACAGTTCGGGCGCACGCTCCACCAGTTTCACGTAACCATCGGTATAGAGTTTGCGATGGAGTGGTGAGAAAAATTTGATGAGGTCGATCCGCTCCACGACGTCTTCAGGGCGAAACTTCTTCCACGCCTCCTCCAGGGCCGCTGCCGCGGCAACGTGACCGCCGCCGGCCGTGACTGTTGCGATCAAGATACGCATAGATTCACGACAGGTTGTCGGACGAACGGGCGATTGAGAAGAAATTTCGCGTGCACAAGCCGCTCAGGGCTTGATGAGGCGGTAGAACTTCATGGGCAACGTGGCGGTGACGGTCGCGGGATTGGCTGAGCCACTGGCCGAGTTGACCCAATTGGTAGGCGCTACGCTCAACGTTTCCTGTAAAACAAAACCGCCAGGGTCCGGCGACCAGGAGATTTTAGCTTGTCCGGGGCCGGTAGGAATGATGAAAAGGGTGGGTGAGCCAACAATCTGGATTGCCGCCGCAAAGGCCCAAAAACCGCCGGTGACCGCGTAATTTCCACCGATCATATTCGTAGCCCCGGCATCCGGCTGGCCGATGGTGCCGCTCAAAGAATATTGGCCGTTGGTGCTGGTGCCGCCGCCGCCGTCAATCGTGTACCAATCGATTGAGTAGGATTGCGCTTTAAGCATTGCGGGGATCAGCAAAGCGGCTAAAAGAATCGACTTTTTTAGGAAGCGCATCTCTGGTGGTATTTATACGCATTTTCTCTGATTATGCCAGTCGTTTCTTCTCAAAATCGATTGGGAGACCATTAATTGGTGTCGCGGGTTGAAAAGTTGAGGGATTATGCTGCCGTCGGCGTAGAATAGGTGGAGCCTGATGCTCCTTTTGAATATGGACCCATCACACAAAGAAGATGAGAAGCTGCAACACCTGTTGCAGGAATGGAAAGTGAACGAAACCGTGCCGCCGCGTTTTCAAGAGCGCGTCTGGCAACGGGTGGAAGATGCGGAGACACCGACGCGCACCTCGATGTCATGGTTCACCGCATTATTCATGCGGCCGGCCTTTGCCACAGTCACCGCCACAGTGCTGCTGCTGGGCGGGTTGGCCATTGGTTATGTGCGGGCCAATCATGATTCCGCGCAATGGAATGAACAACTGGCGCATCGCTATGTGGCGCTGGTAAATCCCTACGCCCACGAACAATAATGAAACGTGGATTGCTCATCATTTTGATCGGCCTTGCACTGGGCGTGGCCGGCGGATTTGCGGCGTATTTCGCCCGCACGGCCCCGCAGCGGGCAATCCTTTGCAGCGACGAACCGGAGATGGCGTGGCTCAAAAATGAATTTCACCTGACCGACGCGCAATTTACTACCGTCCAAAAGATGCATGAGCATTACCTGGAACATTGCGCGGAGTATTGCCGGCGTATCGCGGCGACGAATGAACTTATCCGGGCGCGCATCTCTTCGACGAGTGAGATGACGCCGGAATTGCAGCAGCTTTTTGCCGGTGCGGCGGAATTGCGCGCGGAATGCCAGGCGCACATGCTGGAACATTGTTTGGCCGTGAGCCGCGAGATGTCGCCGTTGCAGGGCAAACGTTACCTGGCGTGGGTGCAGGACCAGATTTTAGTGATGCCTCACGAGCAGCCGGACAGCGAATCTCCGCACGCCGCGCATGGACACTGAATCTCCTGACGCGCTCGATAAACAGGACATGGCGCGCTTGTGCGGCGGGCACGATGCGGCGTTAAACGACCTCATGTCGCGTCACGCGCAACGGCTTTTCCACTATCTTATCCGGCAGTTGCAGGATGAATCGGAGGCGGAAGATGTGGCGCAGGAAACTTTCGTGCGCGTGTTTCAGCACCGGCAAAAATACGACGCCAAATACCGGTTTAGCACCTGGCTTTACACCATCGCCACCAACCTGGCGCGCAACCATCAACGCTGGCGCACGCGGCATCCGTACGTTTCGCTGGAGGCGGAGAATGAAGGCACGGGGGCGGGCTTGAAAGATAAAATTGCCGCGCTGGAGGCGACGCCGGATGAAAGCATGATGAGCGACGAACGCGCGCAGACGGTGCGGGCGGCGATCGCGCAATTGCCGGAAGACCTTCGCACGGTGCTCATCCTGTTTGAGTACGAGAGACAATCGCAGCAGGAGATCGCCGTGGTGATGGAGTGCACGCCCAAGGCCGTGGAGATGCGGCTTTATCATGCGCGCAAACAGTTGCGGGAACTTCTGTCTAAATTTCTTGCCTAAGACTCTTCGTTTGTGCCGTTGGAAAGATTGAACGCTGGTGTCCCGATCACTTTCGAATCACTCAGTTTCACGGGTTTAAGCCGGGCCTATTTGGCGGACAAACAAGCTTTAAGGTTTTGAGTATGGCGTGGGTCGTTTCTTTCTTAATCTGGGTATTGATAGGGCTTTGGATGCCGTTTGCCCGCTCGCAAACGACTTCGGAAGCACCTACTCCCGATGCGTTTTGTATGCATATCCGAAGCTTGAAGGCGGTGGATCTAAACGGTTCGAACAGCACAAGATTATTGCTCCCGACAGAGGCGGGTCAGGCCGCGAACGGCGGGAGGATGGAGCTTCATTATAATTCTCCCGAAGCGATCGGTGCCCGGATTAAATTAGTTAAGCCGGAAGTTGTGGAGATGGATCCTGTTTCGAAGTTCCTGGATAAGACATTTACGCCAGAGGTTGTTCACTTCAGAAAAGTCGAGGTTTCCTGTTCCATATACACGGCCATCAAGCGGAAGAATCCGCTCTGCCTGCTGAATCCATTGTTTTTTCAGGTCACCTGGTAGATGGCAATCACGGTTGAGCCTGGTGGCAAAATAGGGTGAGCAATTGTTTGAGGGAAGAGCTGAGGGGGAACGTATTACTTCCAGAACGCGGATACAACTTCCGCAAAACAAAAAAAGAATATTATGAAAACCTCCTTAAAAATGCTCCTCACCTCAATCCTGGCCATCGCCGCTGTGGCGATGATCACCATGCCGCTTCGCTCATCGGCTTATGACGGCGCCAAGGGCGGCGCGCAACAATTGACGGTCGCGCCCATTGTTTCCACTGCGGTAGTCGCGGATGCGGCGATGTCCTGCCCGAAGTGCAAAGACAAAGCGATTTCGTACAACGCTTCCGGCAAGGCCTCGGTCCAGGATATCCGCACGGTGAGCGTCCATGCCTGTGGCGGCTGCAGCTCGACCATTGGAACGACTGGCGTGGGCAAGGCCAAAGTGGCCACTGCGGAACATGCCTGCACGCTCGAAAAAGCTTCCTGCTGTAACTGAGCGGCGCAAAGCGCTAAGCTGATCGAACGGCGGATGGATTTGGTTCCATCCGCCGCTTGGTTTTTAACGTGGCAGGAACTAAGCTGGGTATGTGTTGGCGGACATCAAATCATTGACGCAGGAAGAATTGCAGGCGCGCTTTGCCGAATGGGAGCAGCCGGCTTATCGCGCCGCGCAATTGCTGGAATGGCTTTACCAGCGGCGCGTCACGACGTTTGATGCGATGACGAACCTGCCCAAACCATTGCGTGAGTTACTGAAAAAGGAATTTACGCTGAATGCGTTGGAGCTCGCGCGCAAACAGGGTTCGGGTGATACGACGCAGAAATTTCTCTGGAAACTCAATGATGGGCAGTTCATCGAGAGTGTTTTGATTCCGGCGAATCCGGCGCTTTATGGCGAGGCGAGCGACCGTCATACGCTGTGCATCTCTACACAGGTGGGTTGCGCCTATGGTTGCAAATTTTGCGCGAGCGGATTGGATGGATGGAAACGCAACCTGCGCGTGGATGAGATCGTGGAGCAGATCCTGGCGGTGGAACGGTGGCACGCGAAGACCAAGGCCGAGGATGGAGGATTGAGGATGGAAGATGGAAAGGTGAAGGGCGGAATGGTGGATGAGCGCGTCGTTAATAATATTGTGGTGATGGGGATGGGGGAGCCGTTGGCGAATTATGATAATTTGATCAAGGCGTTGAAGATTTTGAATGCGCCGTGGGGCGGGGGAATCGGTGCGCGGAAGATCACGGTTTCCACCAGCGGACTGGTGCCGCAGATACGGAAGCTGGCGGATGAGCCATTGCAATTTCGTCTGGCGATTTCGCTGCACGGGGCGACTGATGAAACGCGGAACAAGATCATGCCGGTCAATCGCAAGTATCCGCTGAAGGAACTCACGGCGGCGTGTGAGGAGTATCAGAACAAAAAAGGGCGGATGATCACGTTTGAATATATTTTGATCGCCGGGGTGAATGACGGTTTGGACCAGGTGAAGCCGCTGGCAACACTGGCCAAACGGTTACACGCCAAGGTGAACCTGATTCCGTACAACAAAGTGGAGGATTTTCCGTGGGAACGCCCGGAATTGGACGTTCAAGAGGCATTTCTGGAGGCGCTTGAACGTCAGGATGTTACGGCGACGTTGCGCCGGGAAAAGGGGCATGATATCGACGCGGCTTGCGGGCAATTACGGCTGAGAACCGAGCGGGAACTGGCGGTTTGAGGGTTGGGGACGTTGTCACCAGTGCGTCACCAGCCTGTCACCATTACTGGTGACTGGTTGGGCGGGACTTGTCTGTTATCTTAAATCCATCGTTGGGATGCAAAGTGCGGTTACTGTGTGTGTGAGTTTGTGAGGCGAGGTCCGCTGCGCCGCATCTGATGTAATTGGAAGTAGCCGGTGCTGCTACTTGGAAGAGCACCTAGTTCTCATTGGGAGGCCGGAGTAGTGTCCGGCCTCTTTTTTTTCTTCAAATCGGTTTCCCACTTTTTTAGAGCAACTGTTCTTGTGGATCGGTCTTCTGGTAAGAGAGTTTTCCATTAATCATCTTGGCAGCTGACGTGTATGGATGTTCTTCGATTTTGTTTTTCCCCATGATGTGGATGACCTCATGGCCTTCGGCTTTCAAGAAGTCGGAAATCAAGCCGCGATGACACTGCCACCAGAGTGCCTCGGCACACATGATGGCGGTGGGTTTTTCTTTGGCGATAGCCAGCAGGCGCTGGATGCCATCATGAAATTCCTTGGTCATCATGTAATCTGCATAACCGCGGAACGCGGGATGGCGCCAGGCGGTGTTGATGGAATCGGGCAGGGCCTTGCGTCGGCCGCCCAATTCCGGGAAATGTACATACTCGATCTGATCGCCGGCCAGGGCAGCAGATAACTGCGCCTGACCGAAATGGGGATGGCGCTTCGAACCGGGAAACCGGCGCACATCGGCCAACGCGCGGATTCCGTTTTGCTTCAGCAAAGCGAGGAACTCATCGAGCGGACGGGTCGAGTGGCCGATGGTCCAGATTTTTATTTTGAGATTTTCCACCGGGGAGAATTTCGGCTATGTTCTGGAGATACGCAATCGGGCTATTGGAGCAATGGAGGTTTTATGGCGGAAACAAGCAAACACAAACGGTGGACATTTTGGCATAAGCATTCGCTGAGTATCGTCAGCATCCTGGTATTGACCCTGTGGATAATCCTATATTCCTGTTCCGATCCGTCGACGCACATGGGCGCGTTTTACGGGAATGCGATCGCGGATTGGAGCGGGTCGGTGGTGATCATTCTGGGGACAAAATTTTTGCTGGAAGCGGGGTCGGCGGAAAGTAATCCGGTAAAAAAGCACCTGAAAAATCCGGTTGTGAATTTTTTGTGGCGCCATTCATTGCTGATTTTTTTGTTCCTGACGGGTGTAGGCTGGGCGGTTTTGTATTTTCACATGAAATCGGAGAGCCGCTGGGGCCAAGTGGTGGGGAATATTGTATCGGAATGGGTGCAGATGGCCGGGCTGGTGTTTTTCACCAAGAAGCTGCTGGAGAAGGGGTCGGAGGAGAGCAAGTGATTTGGGCGAACATGATTGGTAAAAAAATGGTGCCCCCGTGGGGACTCGAACCCCAAACCAACCCCGAAGGCTTTCGGGGCTGATCTACCAATTATTTTCCGCGCAAGTTTTCCAGCAGCAGAAGCGCAAGGCGGGGATTCTTCTTTCGCTTGAGTGTTCTTTCCAGTTTACGCGCCGCTTGCAACGTGGGAACCTCAAGACTTGCCAAAAGCTCAAGGCATTCACCCATTCGCAGCGTCGTATGCGTATGGCCTTCCCGATGCTGTTCCAGACGACGCGTCAGGTCTGTGGTTGACCCGAAATAGTGACGGCCCGAAGTTCCGCGCAAAATAAAACCCAAGGCATGGAAAAAATGGTGCCCCCGTGGGGACTCGAACCCCAAACCAATTGATTAAGAGTCAACTGCTCTACCAATTGAGCTACAGAGGCACACAAAAGGACGCATACAATCTACATTATCGGGCGATTTGTCAATCTTGTGCATACCAATCTAATTGAAAGATTCGAAAAGCTACTTAATGCCATTCTGCAAATCATCAGTTTACAATATTATTAAATAAAAAAATGGAAGATGTTCTAATGGTGCGGTATAACTGGGTGATTGAATTTGCGCCTGTTGTAGGCTTTGAATGACGCCCCATTCCGGCCGGTCGCAAAACAAAACAGTTTAGTCCTTAACGGATGCCGTGACCGTCCTATTCGGAATTTCAGGTATTTAGTCTGATTGATGTTATGCCAATGCCCCAACTATCCCGGGAATTTTTAGCCAAAAATGTTGTGTTACCCCCGAACGTGACGTGCGGGCCGATGCAGGAACTGCCGGAAAGAATCATTCAATTTGGCGAGGGGAATTTCCTGCGCGGATTCACTGACTGGATGGTTGATGCCATGAACGCCCGGGGGCTGTTCAATGGCAAGGCGGTCATCGTGCAACCCATCAAGGTGGGTATCGCCAAGGTGGTCAATGACCAGGACGGCCTTTACACGCTGATTCTGCGCGGGGTGCAGGGCGGCAAGGTGGTGGAACAGCGGCGCATCATCACATCGGTCAGCCGGGGACTGAATCCTTATGATGATTGGGCGGATGTGGTAAATTGCGTGCGCGATCCGGCGATGCGGGTTTTCTTTTCGAACACGACCGAAGCGGGGATAGCGTACGTGAAAGAGGAATATGACGGGGGACGATGTCCGGAATCTTTCCCGGCCAAGGTGGCGGCACTGTTGTGGGAGCGTTTTCAGGCACTGGGCCATGCGGCGGCGCCGGGGATGATCTTTCTGCCGTGTGAATTGATTGAAAAGAACGGCGACAATCTCAAAAATTTCATCCTCAAACATGCCGCTGAGTGGAACCTCGGAGATGTGTTTTGCGCCTGGGTAAGAAACCAGAACTATTTTCTGAACACCTTGGTGGACCGGATCGTGCCGGGTTATCCCTCGGCGGAAGTTGAGCAATTGACGGAACAGCTTGGTTACTCGGATTCCTTGCTGGATACGGGGGAGATCTTTCATTTGTGGGTCATTGAAGGGCCGAAGAAGCTCGCGGAGGAGTTGCCGTTCCACAGAGCTGGCCTGAACGTCATTTGGACGGAGGACATGGCACCTTACCGCACCCGCAAGGTACGCATCCTGAACGGCGCGCATACTTCCAGTGTGCTGGCGGCGTTTGGTGCCGGATTGAACACGGTTCTGGAAATGATGCAAGACGAGGTGTTCGGAAAATTTGTGCGGCAGGCGGTGTTTGAGGAGATCATGCCGACCATCCGGTTGGATGAGAAGGAGAAGACCGAGTATGCCGAGGCGGTCCTGGAGCGGTTCCGCAATCCATTCATCAAGCACGAGTTACTTTCCATCTCGCTGAATTCAGTTTCCAAATGGAAAGTGCGCGTGCTGCCGTCGTTGCTTGATTATCAACGCCAGCGCGGAACGCTTCCCCCGGCGCTGGCATTTTCATTGGCGGCGCTGATCCATTTTTACCAGGGCGTGGGGACTTCGGACCGTGAATTGCGGGGCACGCGCAAGGGGGTGCCTTATCCGATCCGCGATGACCTGGATGTGCTCAGTTTTTTCGAAAAACGCTGGCACGCGTTCCGCAAGAATCATGATCTGCGCGCGCTGGTCACCATTGTGCTGGCGAAAGATGAGATGTGGGGAGCCGACCTGACCACAATACCCGCGTTGATGGGTACGGTCACGGCCCAGCTGCAAACGATCCTGCTCGACGGCCCGCGCACCGCTGCCGCGTCCATCCTCAAAAACGAGCCGGTTGTATGAACCCAGGGGCTTCCATTCAATTGCATCCCGGGGACAACGTGGCGGTGGCGCTGCACGAATTGGCTGCGGGCGAACAGGTGATGGTCGGGAATCAACGGCTGACGCTGGTGGAAATAATCCCCTGCGGTCACAAGTTTGCGCTCAGCCAGCTGGCGGCCGGCACAAATGTCTTCAAATTCGGCGAACCGATCGGCCACGTGACCCAGGCCGTTGTCGCGGGCGGTTGGATCCACACTCACAATCTCAAGACCAACCTGTCGGGGACCGAAACGTATGCTTACCATCCCACGGTCCAGTTGGTCACGCCGTTGGCAGACGGGCGGACCTTTGAAGGATTTGTGCGGCCGAATGGAGATGTGGGTGTGCGCAATGAATTGTGGATCATTCCTACGGTGGGATGCGTGAACGAGATTGCCGAGGCGCTGGCGCGGGAATTTGCGGCCTGTCTTCCGAAAGATGGCAGGATTGAAGGCGTGTTCGCGTGGAAGCATCCGTATGGCTGCTCGCAACTGGGCGATGACCATGTTCATACGCGAACGATTCTTGCGGATCTGGCACGGCATCCCAATGCCGGTGGTGTGTTGATCATTGGTTTGGGCTGCGAGAACAATACGATGGAAAGCTTCCGTGAAGCGCTGGGCGATCTTGACCCGGACCGATACCGGTTTCTCGTCACCCAACAGGTCGAGAACGAGCGTGAGGCCGGGATGCAACTGCTCGCGGAACTGTCGGAACAGGCGCGACAATTTCGCCGCCAGGCGGTGCCGCTGGCGCGGTTGCGGGTGGGCTTGAAATGCGGCGGTTCAGATGGATTCTCGGGCATCACGGCCAATTCATTGGTGGGGCGGTTTTCTGACCTGCTCGTGGCCCATGGGGGAACTACCGTGCTGACCGAAGTCCCGGAAATGTTCGGCGCGGAAAACCTCTTCATGAACCGCTGTGTCACGCAGGATGTTTTTGACCGCTGTGTCGGGATGGTGAACGGGTTCAAGGAATATTTCCTGCGGCACAACCAGGTGGTCTATGAAAATCCCTCGCCGGGCAACAAAGACGGCGGCATCACGACGCTGGAAGAAAAATCACTTGGCTGCACGCAAAAGGGCGGGACCAGCCCGGTGGCGGATGTGCTGGCGTACGGCGAACGATTGCGCCGTCCGGGCCTGAACTTCCTGAGCGGGCCGGGCAACGATATTGTGGCGGTCACCGTGTTGGCGGCGGCGGGCGCGCACCTGATACTTTTTACGACCGGCCGTGGAACGCCGTTGGGTGGTCCGGTGCCCACCATGAAATTATCGAGCAACAGCCCACTGGCGGGTCGCAAGGCGCACTGGATCGATTTCAACGCGGGCCGGTTGCTGGAGGGGGAAAGCCTGGAGACGCTGGCGAATGACCTGATGACGCAGGTGGTTGCAACGGCCAGTGGACGGGTGAAAACCCGCGCTGAACAAAATGGTTTTCGCGAAATCGCCATCTTCAAGGACGGCGTAACACTTTGACAGATTCGAGAGCGCTTACCTGGACGGCTCCGTCGACCTGCTCATCTTTGCTTTGAGGTCGTCGATCTGTTTTTGGACGGCGGAGGGGTCGGGGGCGTGGGCTTTCCAGAGTTCCATGTGGGCCAAGGCGTTGGTGTCGTCGCCTTCTTTTTGTTCGAGGAGGGCGAGGTGGGAGACGATTTTGTTTTGCAGGGTGTAGTCAGGGTCGTCTTTCACGCCTTCCTGCTTCTGCCAGTTATCGAGCGCGAGGCTGAACAGGTTGATGGCATGGCGTGGATCGTTTTTGTTTTCCTCGTAGATGCGGCCCAGTTCGAATTGGATCTCGCAGTTGCCGGGATTATTGCGGAGGCCTTCGCGCAAAAAACCTTCGGCATCATCGAGCTTGCCCATCTCGCGCAGATAAAATGCGCCGACGGTGTAGGTCTCGATATTCTGGGGATCGAGGTCGGCAGAGATGCGCAACCAGGGCAACATTTCGGCGGTCTTGCCGAACTCGTCCAGGTGGGTATGCACGGTATTGATTGAATGCCGCCCGAGAGCTTCGATCCAATCGAGGGGCGGTTTGAGAAAGCCGCTGGCCTCGTCTTCGTGTTCTTCGTGGAGGGGGCCTTCGGCACCGGCCTGCTCGGCGATGTGCATCTCGTTGGTGCGGGCGCTGCTGAAGATGGAGGGATAGTAACCGCTATGGAAATAGACATCGGCTTTGCGGAAGAAAAGGCCGGCGAACAATTTTTCGGCCCCGCCCATGAATGTGTTCAGCAGGCTTTGGGACTGGCCTGAATGCGCCTTCAAGCTTTCGGAGACCGGTTGCAACCAAGTGGTCAACGTGAAGCAGACAGTCAGGAGCAACGCCAGGACATACGCAGGTGCGGGCACAGTTTTCATGTGTTCAACGCCTTGCGCCGGAACAGCGCCCACGCTGCGTAAAGAAAGAAAAGGGTGTATGTGAGAGCGAGTAAAAATTCCTCTCCAATAAATCGCCAAGAAACGAGACCAAGATCATTAACGACATACACACGGAGGTCAAAATGTTCCAAGTGAGGTATGATGAAATAAATGACGGTGGCGATGGTCTGGCTGGGCTGGGGCATCCCTTGCGCCAATTGGTGCAAGTAGGCGCCCAGAAAAAGGATGCCCAGCACCACGACGAGAATGATGGTGGAGTTGGACGATGGCGCGGCGAACACAATGGAACCGAGGATGGTCATGGCAACGACGATGGCGAGCATGACCCATTGCATCCACATGGCTTGAAAATAATTCAACAGCGGCCACGAATGTTCGTGCAACCCGCTGACCAGCGCCAGCAGGGCATAGAACATGACCAGCGCGATGCCGGTGGCGAACCAACAGCCGAGAAATTTACCGAAGATCAATTCCCAACGGCTCACTGGCTTGGCCAGCAAAGGAAAGATAGTGCGTTGTTCGCGTTCAGCGGGGATCTGGCGGGCGGCGGTGGTCACGGCGATGACCAACGCCGATATCCAGATGAGCAATAAACAAAGTTCCTTCAGGTAGCGCGAGGCGTTGACATCGTTAAAAAACGACCCGGAACCGGCCATGATGGTCAACAAAGCGCTGAGGACGAACAGGACATAGAAATCTTTGCGCCGGTAAAGCTCCTTGATGCAGACGCTGGCGATGGCGATGGCGTTGTTCATTTCAGGAGGCGGGTTGATAGCCGATGACTTTCAAAAACAATTGCTCGAGATTGCATTGGTATTGGGAAACAAGTTCGGTCACGCGGCCTTCGACCTTCAATTCGCCCTGGTTCAGGATGGCGACGCGGTCGCAAATGGTTTCCACTTCGCCGAGCTCGTGCGAGGAGAAGAAAACGGTTTTGCCCTCGTTTTTGAGGCGCTGGATGATTTCGCGCACTTTCATTCGGCCAATGGGGTCGAGGCCGCTGGTGGGCTCATCGAGGATGAGCAGGTCGGGATTGTTGATGAGCGCTTGGGCGAGGCCGGCGCGTTGCTGCATGCCTTTGGAATATGTTTTGATGAGCCGTTTGCGGGCGTGGTCCAGCTCGACCAGTTTCAGCACGGCATCAATGCGCGATTCCGTCTCGGACTTTGGGATGCGAAAAATCTTCGCATAAAAACGCAGCAACTCTTCGGCGGTCAGAAATTTGTAATAGTAAGTAAGTTCCGGTAAATAACCGATGCGCTGGCGGGCGATGGGTTCGCGGACGTTGGTGCCGAAAAGGAAAGCGTTGCCGCTGGAGGCATTGGTGAAACCGAGCAGGACGTTCATCGTGGTGGTCTTGCCCGCGCCGTTGGGCCCGAGGAAGCCGAAGACTTCGCCTTCGCGCACGACGAGGGTGAGGCCGTTGACGGCGCGTTTGACGCCGCCTTTGGATTCGCGGGAACGATATTCGACGCAGAGATTATCGATCTGCAAAATCGGCTTTTTGCCTGCGTTCGACGGTGCGTCAGTGTTCATCAAGGTTTCAGGACTGTCTTGCACTGGTTCGGTTATCAGAACGGGGACGCATATTCAAGCGCACGATTTTAAAGCGCCTCCATAAATCCCCGTGCTTCCATCGCCGACGCGGCTGCTTTAAAACAGAAATGGGGAATCCTTCAATGTACTGAATCATAGATGTTAAGCAGGTCAGTGGATAATTCTCCCTCTTGGGGGAGAGGGAGAGCGTGATGTTCTCCCGCACCAGCGGGACTGATATAAACGTAATTTATCATTTGATAATTTTTGAAACACCAAACGCTGCGGTGTAAATCAGACCCAAAAACACGACACCGGTTGGACCGCTGGGCAGTCGGGTTCATAGGCGAGCTAGAAATCAAACTTCCAGACGATCACCCGGACGTGCCACGAGCGCATAGAGTGCAGGCATCAGAAAGACGCTTATCAAAAGTCGTGTGAACAGGCCGCTGACAATGACCAGGGCAAATGGTCGTTGAGTATCCGTGCCAACTCCAGTGGCCAGCGCTGCCGGCAGCAGGCCCAACGCCGCCACCAGCGCAGTCATCATGATGGGTCGCAGCCGTAAGATGGCGCCTTCCCGGATGGCTTCGGTGAGTGTCGTTCCGCCGAGACGCAGTTCGTTGACGTAGGAAATATAGACGACCGCCGTTTGCACCGAGACGCCGAACAGAGCGAGGAACCCGATTCCCGACGAGACTGAGAACGGTGTGCCGGTAAGCCAGAGCGCAATGAGTCCACCCACAGGCGCGGACAAAATCACGCCGAGCACAGTGATGAACGGGAATTTCAAATTGCTGTAGAGCGCGAAGAGCAGCCCGAAGATCAGGCATACGGTCATCGGCAGGATCACATTCAATTGCGCGCGTGACGCCGTGTATTCCGTGTATTCCCCGCCCCAATCAGTGCGGTAGCCTTCGGGCAGGCTGACTTTTTCTTTGACCTGCTGGATGGCGTCTTCGACTGCGCCGGCCAGGTCGCGTCCGGCCACGGAAAACTGCACGCCGATATAGCGTGAATTGTCCTGGCGATAGATGAACGATGCGCCGTTCATCACCTGGATGTTCGCGAATTCTTTCAGGGGAACCTGTTGTCCGCCCGGCGTGGGCACGAGGATGTTTCCGATCTCGTCGGGATTGTCGCGGTATTGACGTTCGAGGCGGACGACCAGGTCAAACTGCTTTTCGCCCTGTTCCACCTGCGTGGCCACGTCCCCGCCGATGGCAGTCGTGATCAAGGCATTGATGTCGGCGACATTCACGCCGTAGCGCGCGATCGTGGCGCGGTTGATTTTGATGTCCAGGCTGGGCTGGCCGAGTTCCTTCACCAGCGTCACATCTTTGATGCCGCGCACCTGTTCTAGAATGTTTTTGATGGCCTTGCCCTTTTGTTCAAGCATGTCCAGGTCAGAGCCGAAGACTTTGACCGCGAGCGCGCTTTTCAAACCGGATTCCGCTTCATCCACCGCGTCCTCCGCCGGCTGGGTGTAGTTGAAGATGACGCCGGGAAACTGCTGGAGCTTTTCGTTGATGGCTTCAATCAATTTGGGTTTGGTGCGATACGCGCCGGTCCATTCCGAATAAGGCTTGAGTCCGACGAAAAATTCGACATTGAAGAAGCCGGTTGAATCCGTGCCATCATCGGGCCGGCCCAGTTCGGAGGCGACAGTGGTGACTTCGGGAAAGGATTTTAGCACTGCGCGGATCTGCGGCGTGAGCTTTGCCGATTCGTCGTAGGAAATGGTGTAAGGCATCGTGGCGCGAACCCATAAAGCGCCTTCATCCAGTTGCGGCATGAACTCCGCGCCGATGCGCGGAATGAGCAGCAGCGAACCGGCCAGCAGCAGCCCCGAGGCGAACGTGGTGCCCCACGGATGCGCGAGACAAAAATCCAGGCCTTTGGTGTAAACCGACTTGATAGCTTCAAACGCGGCGTTGCGGCGCTCGCGCACGCCATTTCGCATGAACCACGAACATAATACGGGCAGCAGGGTCAGTGTGACGATCAAGGAACCGATCAGGGCGAACACCATCGTATCCACCATCGGTTTGAAAAGAGTGCCGGAAGGCCCGGCCAATACATAGATCGGCAGGAAACTGGCGACGATGACCGCGACGGCATAAAACAACGGGCGATCTACTTCCGCGGCAGCGTCCTTCACAATTTCCAGGACGTTGAGCTGCGTTCCCTTGCGCAGGGCGATCTGGCGGAAAATATTTTCCACCATCACCACCGCGCCATCCACGAGGATGCCAAAATCCACCGCGCCGATGGAAAGCAAGTTGGCGGAGGCTTTTTGGAGGTCGAGACAGATGAATGCGAACAGCAGCGCCAGCGGGATGGTGACGGCGACGATCAGGCCCGCGCGGAAATCGTAGAGGAAAAATATGAGGATCACGACGACCAGTAACATGCCGCGCAAAAGATTTTGCTCCACGACCTCGGTCGTCAGCTTGATCAGGTCAGTGCGGTCATAGAACGGAACGACTTTGACGTCTTTGGGCAGGACCTGCTCGTTGAGTTGTTTGGTTTTCGCCTCCACGCGTTTTAGCACGTCCTGGGTTTTATCGCCGGTGCGCAACAGGATGACACCTTCCACGCAGTCATCCTGGTTCTCGAAGCCGAACTCACCGAGGCGCGGCGCGATGCCGATGACCACGCGACCGACGTTCTTGAGCGATACCGGCGTGCCATTATTCACCGCCAAAACCACGTTGCCGATGTCCTCCAACGTTTCCAGGCGCCCGAGGCCGCGCACATAATAGAACTGGCCGCCCTGCGAATAGAATCCGCCGCCGGCGTTGCCATTGTTGGCAGCCAGTGCGGCCTCCACCTGCACGACCGACAAGCCGACGGCGGCGATCCTGGTGGGATCGAGCAGCACCTGGTATTGCATGGTGCCGCCGCCAAAACCTGAATCATCCGCCACGCCGGCAAGCGATTTGTAAGCGGGCTCGATGATCCAGTCCTCGAAGGTTTTGAGTTCCATCGGTGACCGGTCGGGGCTTTGCAGCACGTAACGATAAATCAGGCCTGAAGGCGAAGAGAGCGGCGACACCGAAGGCGTCACGCCGGACGGCAGACCGAGACTGGAAAGCCGGTTGAAAACCTCCTGGCGGGCAAAATTGTTGTCCGTGCCATCGTGGTAAGTGAGGATAACATCCGATAATCCGTAAAGTGTGATGGAGCGTTGCGCGGTCATCTGCGGAACGCCATTCATCCCGATCTCAACGGGCACGGTGATGAGGCGTTCCACTTCCTCGGCGGCATGACCGGGCCATTGGGTGATGATTTCGACCATCGGCGGTGAAAGGTCGGGATACGCATCCACCGGCAGGCGTTCGAGCGACCGCGTCCCCGCGCCGATCAAGACGAGCGTCAGGAGCACGACAAGAAAGCGCTGCCTCAACGAAGAGGCGATGACCCGGTTCATCATCGAAGCCGATCGCGGCGCAGAGCCAGCTGGAGGCAGTGGCGCGCTCATTGGTTTTGCAGGAATTGAACGAAGATTGCGCCATCGACGACAATCCGGTCGCCCACTTGCAATCCGTCGGGGATGTCGTATTGGTCGCCAGTGCGATAACCCAATGTCACGTGACGCCGTGCAAAACTGCCATCGGGCTGGACGACGTAAACGAAGGGCAGATTCACATCATCGCGCAAAATTGCCGATACCGGAACCAATAGTCCGGTGCTTTCCAGGCGGGCCTGGATACGCACGCGGACATACATTTGTTTTTTCAAGAAGTCGCCGGGATTTTCGACGACCACGCGCACCGTCACCGAACGGGTGTTGGGATCCACCAGGGCCGAGATGTTGTCCACTTTTCCGGAAAAACTATTCGTCGCGAAGCCGGTCTCCACTTCAGCCGAATCGCCGACGCTGACCGAAGCCAGATCGGAACCGAAGATTTGTGTCATGACCCAGACGCGCGACAGGTCGGCCACCGTGAAACAGGGCGTGGTGCCCGCGGTCAGCAGTTCTCCGGGCGTGATGAGTTTTTCCACGACGGTACCCGCGATTGGCGAGTTGATCATGCCGCCCGGCCGCGAAACCGGCCGGTCGGCCTGGAGATCTTTGATTACTTGTCGATCAATATTGAGTGAGACGAGCGTTTGCAGTGCGGCATCGCGATCGGCTTCCGCGTTGACGGCATCGGTCTGGGCCTGCTCCTCTTCGCGCTGGGCCACACCGTTGTGTTCGAACAGGTCCTTGTCAATGTCGGCCACCTGGCGGAGAGTCCGGGCGGTGGCGAGGGCCTTGCGATAAGCGCTGATGGCGGTGGCAAAGTCGGGTGAATCCACTTCTGCCAGCGGGTCGCCCACTTTGACCTTGTCGCCGAGAGAAACCAGCAGCCGCGATACCGGCCCGCCGAAGGGTGCCAGCACGCTGGTAGCCTGATCGTTGTCAAAGTCAACCGTCCCGGTGGTCTCAGTCATGTTGTGATATTTTGCCGGCGCTACGGTGTAAAGCTGGATCTTCTCCCGCTGGGCAGCCGACAGTGTGACGTTGCTGACAGTCACGGAGGAGGTCTCCGGGTTGCTGTCTTTATCGGGCGAACAGCCGGTGAACGATGCAATAATTGTTGCCGCGAAGACGGCGCCGGCTATTCCGTAAAATGATTTATCTTTCATGCTTATCTCTGGTTAAATCCGCGCGATGCCACCAACCGCCGCCCAACGCCTGAAACAACGCAGCCGTGTCGGCAAAACGATTAGCCTGAGCCTGTACGAGGTTGATGCGCGTTTGCTGATAGGCTTGTTCCGCGCTTAACAGCGCGAGGTAACTGATGTAGCCGTCTTTCCATTGTCGCTGGGACAGATCCAATGTTATTCGGGCGTCATCGGCAGCGGTGGCCGAAGCCTGCAATCCCTCGGCGTCCTGTTCCAGTGCCACGAGGGTGTCGGCCACATTCTGGCAAGCGGTCAGGACTGTACTGCGATATTGTTCCGCCGCCTGGACGTAAGCTGCTTTCGCGGCGCGCTCCTGGTGCAACAATGTCCCGCCTTCGAAAAGTGGAGCCGTGGCAGCCGCGCCCAAACCCCAAAAGCCCGTGCCGGACGTGAACACCTTGTTGATCGACAGGGCGGTGCTCCCGGCGTCTGCGGTCAACGCGATATTGGGCAGCCGGTTCGCGATGGCGACGCCGATCTGGGCGCTGGCAGAGTGCAGGTTGGCTTCGGCCTGGAGGACATCTGGACGCTGCGCCACCAATTGCGCCGGCAGGCTCACCGGCAAGTCCACCGGCAATCGCAGATTGAGAAGGTCAAATTTTTCGGCCGGTATCTGGTTTGGAAAACATCCGGCGAGGACTGCCAGTTGGTCGCGCAACTGGACAGATTGCTTGATGAGCGGCGGCAGTGTGGCGATGACTTGCGCGAGTTGTGATTCCTGGGCAACCACATCAAGCCGGCCGGCGTAACCTTTGGTGAACTGGTATTGCAGTATCTGCACCATGTTCGAATTGATGTCGATGAGTTGACGGGTCGCGTCGATCTGCGTCTGCACCGCACCTGCCTGGATCGCCGTGACCACGAGGTTGGCAGTCAGCGTGGTGTAGGTGGCGATCATCTGAAAACGCACACCTTGTTCCTGTGCTTTCAATGATTCCACGGTCCGGCGGTTCAAGCCGAAAACATCGGGCGTATAGGAAACACTGACTTGCGGAGTGAATAGATTGTAGAGATAGGAGTTGTCGCTGGGCACAGCCGCGAGCGTCGCACGCGGATCTTGATGGCGGTTGGCTGAAAAGCTCGCCGTGACACCGGGATAGTAACCACCCCGTTGTGCTTTGGTATTTTCCCGTGCCACCAATAACGCCGCTTGTGCGGCCTTTAGGTCCGGATTGTTCGTGAGTGAAAGTTCGATCAGTTCATTCAGCGCCGGCGAATGAAACAAAGTCCACCAGTCTCCGGCGATGTCGGATTTTGTGTTAAAGCGCTGGGCTTCGCCTCCGACCACATTCGTTGTGGCGACAGTCGAGGTGAGCGGATGGTCTGTATAAGCACTGACATGCGGAGCCGCAGGTCTCAGATAATTTGGACCAACCGCGCAACCAGCGATGAACAGGCAGGCCGGAGCTGCGAGCAAAAACAGGACACGCGACAGGAGCAAATCAGTGACCAACGAGCCCAAAGGTTCTTTTCTCAATTCTCTCATGCGGCATAGGGGCGGATTTCCGCCCGCTGATTTTTAGATTTTTCATGATTTCACAACTTTCCAAACGGCCCATGCCTCAAGGCAATGAGCCGAAATAATTCTGGTTAACTAAACCAGTGAAATCCGGTCTGCGAAGACCAGCGGACTGTTAGGAATGGAGAAGAGAAACCGGGGGGCCGCGACCGAAGGGAAGGTTTTCAACGGTGGCGCTGAAAACGAGAACGGCAGGGAGGGAAATCGTGGTGCAAAGGACGGGCGGGGTCACGACCGCGACATCAACGGAAACGGAATCCACCTGGCCATGAGCGAAAACGGTGACAGCGCACTGGTGGGTGCTGTTCGCGGCGTCGGCGTGGAAAAGCTCGTGGAGTTGGGGTGAGACGGCGAGAGTGCCCAGCAGGAGGACGAGAGAAGCGACCAGTGCCGCGCAAATTCGCAGAGGTCTGCTTTTCCTAAAGGTGTCCGACTGCCTCACGCCTTAGTTATCAATTGTGCCACACAGGTTGTCAACGGCGAAGTGCCTGAATGTAAACGGGCCGATGGGGAAGGCCGCCACACTCAGCAGCGTTCCCGCGCCGAGGTAGATGAGCGCGCAGAGGCTTTTGTGAGTGCGAGCCAATAATGCGCTCAGCGCGCCGCCCGTCACCGCCACGGCAAAAGCGCGATGAGTTGAAGAATGACTGGCGCGTTCATTGTTTTACGGCGTTTGTTTGGATCTGTTTCGCCAGTTCGTTGTATTTATTGACGATATCATTGCGGTCTTTGATCTCGTTGTTGAGTTTTAGGACGAGGTCATCGCGTTGTGTCAGCAGATTGGTGATGGCCTCGTTCTGTTTCTCGATGCCGGCATAAGCTTCCTTTAACTTCGATTGCAGGAGGTCCACGCCCAGTTGGTATTGGGTGATCTGGTTGGTCAGAATTTCGCTGTTCAGCTCAAGTTTGCTGAGCTCGCGTTTTTGGGTGAGCACCAGTTCTTGATTGGTTTTGGCGGCGGAATCCAACTCGCCGATATGGGCATCCATCAGCATGAGCTGGTGGTTCATGGTGGCGATGGAATTGGTATAGCCCTGGATGGCCACGGCTCGGTCGTAAGCCAGCTTGTTCAAGCCGGTGATATCGTTGCGCTGGAGCGTTTGCTCGTACCATTGCCAGGCGCAGAGTGCGCAGAGCACGGCGGCGAGCGTGACGAGGAGGGTTTGGTGGAAATTCTTCATGTTCAAGGTGAGGCAGGGGCGGCTTTGACCGCGATGGCGACGTGGTCGATGCCGGCGCGTTTCACAAAGTCGAGGACGTAGATGATGGAGCCGTGAGTGGCGTCACGCGTGCCGGTGATATAGACGGGCACGTTGGTGTTCTGCTTGAAACGGTCGGCGAGCAGGGTGGACAGTTCCGCAAAGGAAACCGGTTTTTTGTCCGCCGACACTCCGCCGTGGGCATCCACGAGAAGATTGATGATATCCGGCTTGCTCGAAGCGGTGGCGAGCGTAGCGGTGGGCAGGCTTGCTTTAAGCGTGCGGACTTTTTGCATCTGCAAACTGACCATCATGAACGAGGCGAGCAGAAAAAACATGATGTCGATCAGTGGGATGATCTCCAGGCGCGTCTGCCGTTTGGGAAATGGAGAGCGAATTTTCATTGGCTGGCGGTGGGTTCGTTCGCACTGACGGTGAACGCGACTTTCTGGACGCCCGCGTTGCGAACCGTTTCCAACACGTCGGCCATCGCACCATGGAGCGTGTCACGGTCGCCGCTGATATAAACCGGGAGATTGGTGTCGGCGCGAAACCGATTGCTCAAGACGAGGCTCAGGTCCGGCAGAGAAATCTCTTTTTTCTCCAACCAGACGACACCCGCTTTGTCCACGGCGAGGTTGACCATATCCGGTTTGAAGTCGTGTTTGGCCTGGGTCGCGGGCGGCAGGTTGACCTTGATGTTCAGCGTCTTATCCATCTGGAGGCTGATCATCATGAACGAGGCGAGCAGGAAAAACATGATGTCAATCAGCGGAATAATGACGATCCGCGAATGGCGGCGCGGGATGGGTGAGCGCAATTTCATTTTGTCTCAGGCGGATGGGAATTGCCGGCGCTGACCATCATCTCGATATTGGTGGCGGCGGCTTCCAGGTCGAATTGCAACTTGGCCACTTTGCCGCTGAAGAGGTTGAAGGGAATCAGCGCAAAGATGGCGATGCCGAGGCCGCAAGCCGTAGCAATGAGCGCCTCGCCGATGCCGCCCGTGACAGCGGTGACGGACAATTCGGCGTTGCCGACGCTCAAGAACGCGCGCATGAGGCCAGTCACGGTGCCGAGCAGGCCCAGCAGCGGTGCGAGCGTCACCAGGGTATCCATCACCGTGAGAAAACGTCCGGCACGTTGAAGCTCCATGCCGGCGGCGAGTTGCAGCGCGCCCTGCATGGAGGTGTGAACATGGTTCAATCCCCGATGAATCATGCGGATGATCGGGTCTTCGGAGCCCTCGGCGGTCTTAATCGCGCCGGGCACGTCGGAATTTTCCAGCGCGGCGAGCACCTGCTCGAGTTTTTGCGGGTCGCGTTTTCCACTTTCGCGCCACCACCAGAAGGCGCGTTCGCCGACGACAGCGACGGCGACAAACGCGCTGATGAGAATGGGCCACATGACCGGGCCGCCTTTGAGAAAGAATTGAACGACGATATTTCCGAACATCATATTTATGCCTTGGTTAATTCAGTGTGAGTTTATAGGTGATGGTAGCTTCGTAGATGCGCGCGCCGCCGCTCGGCACAATCCAATGCCGTTTGACAAAATCAAGCGCGCTCCGGTCCAGGATGGGATAGCCGGAAGATTCCTTGATCTCGATGGCGGCGATGTTGCCGGTTTCATCGGCAGTGATGGAAAGGATGACCGAACCCTGTTCGCCTTGCTCTAGCGCGATTTTGGGGTAGGGCGGTTGTGGGCGTTCGCCTCCTACGCCGGTGCTCAATAGATTGGCAGGGACGCGATTGAGCTGGGCGGGCTGCATTGGGTTCAACGGCGGTGCGCTGGCCATGGCTGTGGGCGCGACGAGATTGCCGATGGTCGGAACGGAGAAATTGATGTTAGGCGCATCAGGTGTCACAACAACGACCTGCGTAGTTTCGGACTTTTGCGGTTCATTCTCCTCGGGCTTTTGTTCCTCCGCGGGATTGAGTGGCGGCAGGGGTTCGATAATTGTGGGAATCACTTCCTCCAGCGGCGGCGGTGATTGGATGGAAACGCGGCCGGGTTTTGCGCCGATAATTCCGATGATGAGGAAAAGGATGCAAATCGAATTGGCCCAGGCGAGTTTGCGATTGGGATCGCGACTGGCGGCCGGAAGGCAGAGCCGCGCCAGTTCGTCTTTCAACTCGCGCCGGGGAAATGTTCGATTTGCATCCATGTTTGATCGATCAGCCGGCTTAGAACTCAAACGAGAGAGTGCCGAAGAAACCGCGCCGCATGCCGAATTGGGCGGCGTTGACGCCGATGCCGCCGCCATCGCGGAGTTCATAGACGTTGTCGGTCACATTGACCACATCGAGCCGCGCTTTCAACGCGGTATTGTGGCTGAGCTTGATAGTGTGCTCCGCGCCGAGGTTCACGGAATAGTAAGAGGGAACGCTCGCGCCATTCGGAATGGTGCCAGTGGAGGTTTCCTTGTCCGTGCGCAAGCCACTGCCGTAGAGCGCGTCCACATAGACCCGCGTGTTCTGGTGGGCGCATTCCTGGAACAGATACGAGGCGCCGAACGAGCCGGTGAGGAGTTGGTCGTGATCCAAAGCGACCCAATGGTGCGAGATATAATTCAGGTCATCCGAGCTGAACAAATATTGTCCGGAAACAACATCTTTGCCCTGCGCCTGCGAGACCGCGATATTGGCGTAAGTGGAGAAGTTGTTCTTGGTGTAGGAGGCGGTGAATTCCACGCCCTTAACTATGCCTTCGCGGTAGTTGAAGGAGGTGAGGATGAGCGATTGACCGAACAACCCATCGTCCAGTTGGTTGTGAGCCTTTTTGTAGTAGCCATCCACACCGACTTGAAGGCCGGGAAGGATGGTCTGCGTAATGCCGGCATCGAAGTAATCTGCCGTCTCGGCTTTGGCGGCCGTGGCAGTTTTCACCTCCGACTCGTTGGAAGTACCGTCGAACAGCGCGACGCTGCTGGCGGAGAGGTTTTCCAGCGGCGGCGGGGTGAAGTAATGAGCATAGCCGACATGGAGCGTGGTGGTTTTGAAGGGCTGATAGATGAGGTTGATGCGCGGGCTGAACTGGGTTTCGTTGTCGAAGTCTGAATTGAAGATATCGAAGCGTCCGCCGAAATTCAGCGTGACCTTCGGGAGAATCTTCCATTCGTCCTGCATATAGAAGCCATAGAACTGGCCTTGGGCGGTGTGATTATCGGTGATGGGAAACGGCGAGCCGGTGGGATTCCCATTGCTGTCCGTGGGAAACACCGTGGTGGTCGAATTGGCGGTGGCAAATTCATCGAGAATCATCAAGCCGCCCCGAATCGTGTTCTTTTCGGTGAGGTCGTAGCTGGCGTCGATCTGCAAACCACCGGTGACGATATGGTGGTCCACTTTGCTCGCTACGCCGTCGAAGAACAGGTCGCCCAATGGGTCAGGCATGAATTTCACGCCGCTATAGCGTCCATAGCCCGCGACCTGCAGATTGAATTTATCCACTGATTTCTGATAGGCGACGACGCCGTAATAATTTTGCTCGTTCTGGTTTTCATCCAGCTTTTTAGAATCGAAACTGGAAACGGGCAAAAAAGTAGACCATGGGACAGCTCCGGGATTGTCCATGGTTGGCAGGTTGCCCGCCGGCAGGCCGGGGGTGTTGGGAAGTTGGAAGTCGCTATACGACGCACTGCCCATCACGCTGATACGGCTGGTATCGTCAATGACATAGGACAGGTACGTGAACATCTTGTATTGGTCTGTGTCATCATGGATGGGATGGGTGCTGGAGGTGGGATTTTCAATCCCGATGCCGTTGTGCATATAGCTGCCATCAACGAAGTAATTCAGTTTTCCCTCCGAGCCGCCGTAAGACGCGCTCGGTGAGAAGGTGTCGTAACTGCCGCCATACATGGAAACCTGGCCGCCCGGCTCGAATGCCCCGCTTTTCGTGTGAATGTCCACGATGCCGGCGGTGCGATAGCCGTATTGCGCCGGCAAGGAGCCGGTGATGAGTTGCAGGTCTTCGACGAAACGGGCGTCGAGTTCCGGTCCAAAACCGGTAATGCCTTCCGGCAGAACGACGTCGTTGATGCGGTATTGCACATTGGCGTGTTCACCACGCAGGTGCAATTGGCCGAGGGAATCCTGCGCCATGCCCGGAGTGCGGGCGAGCACCTGATTGAACGGGGCATTTTCACCCTGCGCCTGGGCGGCGATCTGGGTTTTGGAAACCGCGTATGCCGTCGCGCCCAGGTTGGGGACGATCTGGTTCCGCGCCTGGTCGAGCTTGCCGACGACGGTGGTCTCGCCCAATTGGGTGACGTTGGTCGAATTGCCTGATGTGCCGGCGTTAGCCGCTGCCACATCATTGGTCTGAGCCAGTGCCGTCCCACCACAGGACAAGGCTACTGATGAGATCACGGTCCAATAGATCCTTCGATTCCGATATCTTACATTCTTAAATTTTTTCAGTTTCATTTTCTTCTCCTAAATTTCTGTTGCACACGTTCCCGCAAACGCGGGTGTGCGCGTTCACTACGGATTTATAAACGGGAAAACAATCAGCACGGGGCTGATTGACGGATCAGGCTTGAGAAGAAACTGAAGCGGGCGGGCCGCGACCGAAGGGGAGGTTTTCAACGGTGGCGCTGAAAACTTGAACGGCGGGGAGGGAAATGGTGGTGCAAAGGACGGACGGGGTCACGACCGCGACGTCAACCGAGACGGAATCCACCTGGCCGTGCGCGAAAACGGTGATGGCGCATTGATGGCCGGCCTCGTTGGCGTCTTTGTGAATGAGTTCGTGAAGTTCCGGTGAGACGGCGAGGGTGCCGAGCAGCAGGACCAGCGAAGCGAGCAGGGCGGCGCAAGCGCGCAACGGCATGCCCTTACTATGTCCGACGGTGTTCGCCACCTGCATCGTGTCACTTATCGTTGTCAGCGAGGAACTTGTCAATGGAGAAGTGAATTTTTAACAAACAATTTGACAAAGTTTGACTTTGATATTATAAATGAGTTAGTTCTTTGATAATTGAAGTATGGTAAGCGGTTAAACGAGTGATTGGCTAAATGGTTAAATGAGGAAAAAGGCCACGCTGGCCCTTGGAAATTAAGATGGAATAAGGTCAATTAAGGTGAATTAAGCCAAATTAAGGTACTTTTTTTATCGTGGGTTGGCTGACTGATTCCGACCAATTCCGACCACTTTTGTGGTTAATTATGATAATCGAAAATCACAGAAATAACAGTAATCACAACCTGACGAAGCTGGGCGAAAGGGTAAAAAAGTATTAAAAAAAGTCCGTGATAATACGTCTGGCTTTCCGCTTGCACGGGTGGAGGCGACGGCGCAGATTAACGCTGGTTTTCCAAGCCGTACCAGCGCGAATGAAGATGTTGCCGCCATTTTGTTGTCATGCTTTCCGGGCAATTTTGATGGCGGGCGCGTTCACCGGCCTGCTTTTTTCAGCCGATGGGGATGATGGTTATTGGACGGCCACCGGCAACGGCAGTTGGTCGAGCGCAGGCAATTGGGATTCCGGCACCATCGCGAATGGCACGGATGATACGGCGTATTTCGGCGTGCTGGCGGACGTGCCGGCCAATCTCACGGTCACACTCGATGGCGCGCGGACCATCGGAACGCTCTTTTTTACGGATCAATCCGGAGCGGACAGTGTGATCCTGACTGCGGGCAGTGGCGGGCCGCTTACATTGGACGCGACGTTTGATGCGCCTGAGGTGCTCGTCGCGCCGGTGGCGCAGCAGATCTCTATCAATGTTCCCATCGCAGGAACGGATGGATTTGAGAAGGGTGGCGCCGGCACGCTGGTTTTGAATGCGACAAACGTTTACACCGGTGAAACGCTGGTCAGCGCGGGAACGTTGCTGGTGAACGGGCGACTTGGCACGGACGTAGTGACGGTCGCCAGCGGGACACTCGGCGGCACGGGTTTTATCGGCGGGCCGGTGACGGTGCAATCGGGAGCGGCGCTGGCCACATCAGGCACGCTGACGATCAGCAATTCGCTTACGTTGGAGAGCGGCAGCACGACGCGAGTGCGGGTGAATGCTTCCAATGCATCGCATGACCTGGTGCAGGGACTTGGGGCGGTGACTTACGGCGGGTCATTGGTGGTGAGCAATCTGGCGGGCACGCCGGTATTGGGACAGAGCTTCCAGCTTTTCAGCGCGACGGCCGGCGGTTCCAGCTTCACGAGCATCAGCCCGAATCCGGCGCCATTTTTTCGCTGGCGGTTCGACCCGGCGAGCGGGGTGCTGTCGGTGGTGTCGTCGATCTCATCGCCGCTGATCTACAGCGCTGGATTGCACGGGACGAATTTTGTTATGGTGGTGACGAACGGGACGCCGGGCGCGACGAATTATGTGCTGGCTTCGACGAACCTTTCATTGCCGCTGGCGAACTGGCTGCGGGTGAAGACGAATATCGTCGGCGCCACCGGCAGTTACGCCTTCACGAATGCGGCCAGCACGAATGCGCTGCGGTTTTATTCGGTCAGCGTGAGCCCGTTGCCGTAATGGTTCATTCAGGGACGGCGCCGGGCGAACTAGAGGCGAAAGATTCGCCACCGCCGGTCGCGCCAAATGCCAGAGGATCCGCTGTCGGCTCTGCGGCCGCGGGGTCCGCGCGCGGAGGCCTATACGAATCTCCAGACTGAGAGGCCCCGCCGGGGACGATGGATGGGGAAGATGGTTTGGGAGGTTGAGGCGTCACTTCTCCCGGGGCGGGATCAACATCGACCCGGTTTTCCGTTTCGCCGGCATAGCTGCTCATGGCGCCGACGCAGGACATGGCGTTGCTATACATTTCCGCGGCCCGTCTGTAGTAAAGATCGATCAAGTAGAGTTCGTGATCGCACGTAGCAGTGTCATTTCGATCGGCCGCCGAACGCAACAGGCTCATTCGCTCTTGGGCGCTGCGCAGGATGGTGTGCAAGTGAGACAGCTTGTCGTTCAGGCACAGGGCTTCGACAGCATCGCCCTGCTGGCGGGCCTTGTTGAGCATAGTGGCTATAGGTTGGGCGAAGGCGGAAATTTGGTTGATGGACCGACCGGCTTTGTTCAATCGTTCAGTAGCAGTGAGCTGGGGAAGCGGCCTGATATCGGATCCAACCGGATTGCTGCTTGCGACTTCGTAGGCGTTCAGGCCTCCGTCCCGCTGTAGGAAGCGGCCTTTCAACGTGTCGTAAAACCGCTTGAACCAGATGAACAAGCCGGTTTCTTCATCGAACAGCGCGCCGTGGAACAGGAAGGCGTTGGTCACGTCGCTGTGCGCTGTGTCCCACAGATTGAGCGGCACCGGGTTGAAGGAACCATCCAGCACATACGGCTGGCCGTAGGCGTCATAGGTGTAGCGTTCGACCACACTCCCGCCGGCATCGGTGAGCGCGTGCGGGCTACGCAATGAGTTCTCATGGTAATAATAAAATTGTCCGCCGCGGATCATGGCCAACCGCTCATCGTCGCAATTGCCATAGATATAGTCCGCCTGCAAGCCGCCGCCGCCATCCAATTCCTCCACAATGCGTGACGACCGGTCATAGAGGAAGATATTCGTGGCGATGGATCCGGACGGAGCGGCCAGCTTGATGATGCGACGGCCCAATGCGTCGTACCAATACTGGCCGACAATGGCTGAATCGGAGAGGCGGGTGACCTGTGTAAGGCGGTTCTCTTCATCGTAATCGTAGGTGTAGCGCAGGTCCTGTTGCAGGTTGCCGTTCGCGTCATAGAGCAACTGGCTGCCATTGATGTTGGTCAATTCATTTGCGGCCGCGTGCAGGCGCAATTCCAGAACGGTATTGCTGGAGATGACGTTCCAATTCCCGACCGGGTCGAGTGACCAAAGTTTTTCGAGGCTGGGCGAAGGTATGGTGAGGCCGGAAAGTGAGCCGACATCGTAAGTGATAAGGCGGTTTAGCGCGTCATACGTGTAAGCCTCCGAATCGCTGGTCAGGTGGCGTTTCTCTTCGTAGTACCGGTTGCCCTCGGCGTCGTAAGCGTAACTGAATCCGGCGATGCGGGTGATGCCAAGCATATGCTCCAAAGTGAGGATGCGATCATCGTCATCGTAGGTGTAGATCGCGGTGACGCCGTTGCGATACGAACGCGAAAGGGTGCGATCAGCGGCGTCGTATGTGTAAGTGGTGAGCGGAGTGCCGTCGTCCAAAGTGCTGATACGGTCGCGTGCGTCGAGTGAATCAGTGATGGTGCGACCTGACGGATAGACTGTGGTGCGCGTGCGGCCCGCGACATCGTATTGATATTGGATGACCGAGCCACCTTGCGTGGAGTTGGTGAGGCGATTGACCGGATCGTATGCAAAAGTATCTGTCCAACCGCCGCGTTCGGCGCTCAAAAGACGCCCGGCACGGTCATACGTGTAAACATCGTTCATACCGCTGGGTGAATAAGTGCGATTGGTGCGGTCGTAGATGTCGTCGTATTGATACGTAGTGGTCTGGCCTTTTTGATCCACACGTTCAATCAGGTTGCCGACGGCATCGTAGGTATACGTGACGGTATTAGGCACAGGATCGGGGTAGGTCTGGGTGATGCGTCGATTCAGACCATCGTAGGTGTACGTCGTCCCGTGGCCGTTGGCATCCGTGACGTTAGTGAGATTGCCGACGGAGTCATAGGCATAGAACGTCTGATTACCCAGGGCATCGATGGTTTCGGTGCGGCGATTCAAACCGTCGTAAATCGTGCTGCTGGAGTTGCCGAGACGATCGGTGGTATTGGTGACCTCGCCATCTTCATCGTATTGATACGTGGTGATCTTGCCCAGCGGATCGATCACTTCCGTGACACGATTATCGCCATCGTAATCGTAAGTGGTCGTATGGATATTTCCATCCGTGACAGAGGTGATATTGCCTTCTCCGTCGTAAGTGGTCGTTGTCAATTTACCGACTTCATCCATGGCAGAAGTCTGGCGATTCAGGCCGTCGTAATCGTAAGTGGTGACGTTTCCGTTCGGATAAGTTGTATTGGTAAGATTGCCGGCGCCATCGTAATAGTACCTGGTTATCTCCATCGCGGCATTGGTGACTTCAATCGTTTCACCATCGGCATCATAAACGGTTGTAGTGGTGTGGCCGAGCGGATCAATCTGTTCAGTGACCTCGCCATCACGATCATAGAATGTCCTGGTTACGGAGTCATCGGAATCAATGACATCATTGGTATCGCCTTGTTTGCGGATGGTCTGGGTGAGACGGTCATCTGCATCGTATTTGTAATAGGTCACTTTTCCATTGCCGTCCTCGACTTCAGTGACGAGCGGCGAACCGATGGTGGGCGAACAGCAGGGCGGTCCGCCGCTGTCCGAGTAACTGTATCGGGTCACATAGCCCAAATCATTTGTCGTGGTGACACGCCGGTTTAAAGCATCATAACTGTACGTTGTAATGTTGCCATTGGCATCGGAGCGCTCGATCATGTTTCCCACGGAATCATATGCATTGGTGGAAACGCCACCGAGCGCGTCCGTAGTCTGCGTCAACCGGTTGCGCGAATCGTAGGAATAGGTCGTGATATTGCCACGGGGGTCAATCGTGCTGATGCGATTACCATCGCCGTCATACGTGTAAGTTGTGATGCTGTGGACACCATTGGTGATGCCGGCGAGGTGACCACGTGTGTCATAGTCGTAGGTGGTAGTGTTCCCGTTGCGGTCCGTGGTGCTGGTGCGGCGTCCGGCTGAGTCATAGGTATAATCGATGGTTCCGCCCAACGCGTTGGTGACATGGGTAAGACGGTCCAAAGAATCGTAAGCGTACTGGGTCGAATTACCGTTAGCATCGGTCTTCCGGATAAGATTACCCACTCCATCATAAGCGTAGGAAGTGGTATTGCCGAGTGGGTCGGTCACATTCGTCCGGTTTGCGTACGAGTCATAGGCGTACGTTGTGGTGCGCCCGAGCGGGTCAGTGCGGGAAGTCAGGTTGCCCGCGGGATCGTAGGTATAGGTGGTCCGGTTGGTGAGCGCATCAGTCATGTTCGTGCGATTGCCCAGGGAATCGTATTGATACGTTGTCACGCGACCGTTCGGGTCAGTCAGGCTCGTGATCTGATTGAAGACCGGGTCGTAAGTGTAAGTGGTGACGTTGCCGATCGCATCGGTGGCGTTGGTGCGATTGCCTCGGCCGTCATAATGATAACGCGTGATGGCGCCATTGGCATTGGTGATGATGGAAATCTGGCGTGTCTGCCCGTCATAGGCATAACGGGTTACGGCGCCATCAGGGTAAGTGGCCTGGGTGATGTAGCCGTTGGTGTCGTATTGGTAGCGCAAGATGTTACCGCGTCCGTCAGTGCTGGTCGTGGTTGAAGGAACATATTGCCGCCGCAGATATAGCGACAGGGCATTTTGATTCACACTCCAGTTGGCAGAATTAGTGACCGAGAAATAGGTTTGTCCCATGCCATCCATGCTGGAATACGGTTTTTGATTTTTGTACGTGTAAAAATAAATCCGGCCATCGCGGTCCGTTTTACGCGTCATCTGGAACTGCGAATTATAGTTGTACCTGATGGTCCGGCCAGCCGGGTCGGTGATCATGATTGGTGCGCGGAACAGGGAATCATATTGGATGCGGGTCACTCGTCCTAGTGGGTCAGCTATTGTGGTGAGCTTCGAGTTATTTGTGTAGCCCAGATACAGGCTGCGACCATGCGGATCAGTCACCTGCGTGAGCAGGCCGTTACTATAGGTGAGCGAGGTAACGTTGCCATTACGGTCTCCCATGTCGGTCAAACGCCAGATTGGCCCGCCGATGAAATATGGTGTGCCGGGAACCTGGGAGAAATGCCAGTAACTTTGTTGTTTGTTGGTGATACTGAAACTGCCGTCGGCATTGTGATAGAGGCTTTCAAAGTAACCGGAATCGGTGACGTAGGTATTTTTTCCCGTGAACCGATATAAGGTCACGCGACCCGAGCTATCATACTGAAACATATGACCGCGTTGTTGGAACAGGGTCTCGTTGTAATTGTGTGTCCAGCCGGGGCCCATGCCCACGTTTATCTGGGCGCGCGTATTATCCGCGTCATAGGAATTATACGTGAACTTAAGGTCCAGCATGGGTCCACTTGAACTTTTCACCGTGGTTACCGGCACCTCCTCGCGGAGGTTGCCTTCGGTGTAACTTATCTGGGAAGGGCCGGCGGACGGTGGTTCATAGTTATTATTGAGATCATCCAATGGAATCATGGTATCTGAAAGCTGGAAGCCCGGATTGAACTTGAATTCGACTGAACCTGACTCACCGGCCTGACGGGTGGGCTGCACACCGCAGTTCTGACAGGCATCTGGAGCATCTGCGCCGATATACAAAGCCCGTGCGCTTCCTGCAAACCACAGTGACGCAGTGACAATGGCTAGTCTTACTCCGATGCGTTGACATTTTTTCGCCGCGCGATGCTTTCTGGCGACCAGGAAGTACCCGCACAGCATCGCAAATAGCAGCAAAGAGAACGGTTGCGGTTCAGGGATATTGCTGACGATGGCTTCGCTATCGAGGTAGACGCCCAACGAATAGGGCGTGTTGTAATCCAGTGTCATGCTCCCGATCTGCGGCGGCAGCCATGATAGCGTGTCCGAATCGCTCGGCCCGATCTGGAAATAATTGTCGAAGAATACGGCGGGCGTTCCGTCCACCGACAGCGTGAACACGTCTTCCGAAAAAGCCGACTGACCATAATTATCGTTCAACACACTGATCGCGCCGGAGACCAATGCGCCGAATGACACGTTCACGGGGCCCGCCCCGCCCACGATCATGAACATCGATTCCATGGATGCCTGGGCCGTGGCTGAATCAGACGCCTCCGTTTGTCCTGGAACGTGAGCCGTCGCGGATGACTGGCCGTTGATGTTCAGCGTCAGGACGAGCGGGACAGTCGCAGTTGCCGTGGCCGATGAATAATCGCCCAGACCACTGGCGCTCGCAGTCGGGTTGCTGAAATCGTATTGGCCGTTACCGCTGGTCTGGATGTATGCCGAGGCCGACCAGTTCGTTAAGACCACCACCGAGCCCGAATCCGGGGTGATGGATATGCTCCCCGACGAAAGAGTGGCGCTCGCGGAAGCATCTGCGCACGCGTGTTGAATGTTAAAGAGGAGCAGGCAGCAAATCAGGGCAGGCAAAGCCCTGCGGACAGAAAGCTTTCTCATAAAGCGGAATGTATGGGTTAACTTTGATTAGAATCGGCAACCCTCGCCCTTTGCTGATTCGCGAATTAGTAAAGCAGAAACAGCGGGTAAGTCAAGGTTACGATTGGGTGTCAAGCCTTGGATCACAACTCAAAGAACGAGCGCAAGCGATGAAGAAAACGGGTCGCGTATTCCTGATGCTTCTCGGCGATATGCGGTTTAGTAAGCCCTTCGGCTAGAACGCCTTCGGTCTCCAGTTTGCGTTTGGCCAGCAGCTCGCTGAGCTTTTGCAGCAGGTCGGGCGAATCTTTCAACAGGTCGCCGAGAATGGTTTTATCGACCTCCATCACTTCGCAATCCGTCTGGGCTGCGATCGTGGCACTGCGCCGTTCACCGGTCAGCAGGGACATTTCGCCGAAACAATCGCCCCCGCGCAAACCCGCCACGCGGGCCGGACCGTCTTCGCGGTTCACCATCACGTTCGCTTCGCCTCGGACAAGTACGAACATCGAATCTCCCGCCGCACCCTGTGAGATGATTGTCTCTCCCCGGCCAAAGCGTTCCATCGCGGCGCGTGTGACTAGCACATCGAGGTGTTCCTCATCAAGGCATTGGAAAACCGGTTGTTGGCGCAACGCGTTGCGGGCGACGATGTGGCTTTCCGTTTCTTCCGACGATTTCCGTCGCTCGACCTGCAGCGTGCGGATCGGAAACGGAATTTTAATCTTTGCCCGCTGCAATTCATACCAGATGTTTGTTCGGATGGCGTCGGTGGTCTCAAAGAACGCGGCATGGTCTTCCATCCAGAATTTGATTTCGTACTCGATGGACGAATCGCCAAAACTTTTCACGTAAATTTTCGGCAGCGGTTTTGGCAACACACCTTTGGCCTGCATCGTCGCGTGCATGAGCGCGTCCTTCACGCGGTTGGGCGGCGCATTGTAATCGATGCCCACTGTCAGGCGCATCGCATGAAGATTCGTGGGATAATGCAGGTTGACGATGGTCTGCTGCGCGATCTGCCGGTTGGGGATGTCCAGGTAGACCATGTCGTTCGTGCACAACCTGGTCGAGCGCCAGTTTATTTCCATCACCTGCGCATGGCGGGTATCCACGATGAGCCAGTCGCCCACGCGATAGGGTTTATTGAAGTGGATGGTCAATCCGGCGATGATGTTGCCCAGCAGGTCCTGGAGCGCGAGGCCTAATATGATGGCGACAATGCCCGAGCCCGTCCATAAGGACGACGGCATGGCCTGGTGGAAAATGAAATGCACCACCAGCCCGATTGCGATAAGGAAGATCAAAAGTCCTACGACGTCCCGGACCAATTGGGGAATCACGACATGCCGCCGTTCTTCAAAATGCGCTTCCCACAAATAACGGTTGAGGAGCGCACCGATGAAAAATGTGCCAAATAAAGCAGTGGCGGCAGCGAGCGAATCGCGGAAGGGGAATTCAGGATAAAGGAAAAATACCGGGACTTCGAAGGCCAGTGAAACCGCGAAGCAATAATACAACAACCCAAGTTTGACCCGTTTACGACGCTTGAGCCACCGTCCCAAAAGAACCAGGACGCAAAATATCAATGGCGTGGAAAGCAATAAGACCATCAGCCTTTGAAAATCAGAAAAGTCTGGCACGGGCGGATATTAAGCAAAAAGGTTGAGAGCGACAATGTTCCGATTTGTTACGAATCGGCGGTTTTTGTGTGACGGGGTGGAAGCCTGGTTTAATGAACAGCCGTTGGTTCATGGTAAGGTTTATTTGCCCGATATGACTCGAGCAATTGATTGTTGCGTTCCACAATGTTCGTCATTCCGGCAGCCTGGGCAATCGCACACGCTTTTTGTGCTGTCGCAACAGCGTCATCAAAGCGCCCGGCCTCGGCATACGCTGCCGCCAGTGTTCCAAGGTAAATTGGCTGCCGGTTGTTGGTCAACTGACAGGCGCGCTCTCCCAGCGTCGCTGCTTCATTGCCATTCCGGATGTCCGGATCCGGATAAGTCGCCAGGGTCCATGCCAGATTGTTGCAGGCCGCAGAGAGCTGATTGTCGAGTTCCAACGCTTTGCGGTATTCAAGGATGGCTTCTTTGATATTTCCCTGCGCGTTCAAACACATCGCATAATGGCAATGGACGTCCCCTTTGTTCGGATCAAGACGGATGGATTCCAGCAAACGATTCCCGGCTTCATCCAACCGGCCTTGCGCTGCGAGCGCATAACCGAATCGGTCCAGCGCTTCGGCATCCAATGGATATTCCGGAGGCACTCCAGCGAATTCCGCAAGCGCTTCAGCGAATTGCTCTTTATCGGTCAATGCCTTGGCCAGCCCCACGTGAGCATCGATTTTGGTCGGCGTGATCATCAGGGTGGCGCGGTATTCTACAATCGCCTCATCGATTTTTCCCCGGCTATAAAGAATCGTCGCCAGGCTCATGCGGGCGGAAGGCAGGTTCGGTTCCAGTTGCAACGCCTTTCTGACTTCAACTTCTGCCGCATCCAGCCTCCCCCGCAACATGAGTGCTGCGCCATAGTTGTTATGGCCCAGTAGATAATCCGGTTCTATCGCTACCGCCGCCCGGTAATGCTCCAATGCTTCATCAAGCCGTCCCGTAAAGGCCAGGTGATTGGCGAGATTATTGTGGGCCAGCCACGCATTTGGATTTTTCGCCAGCGTATCTCGCCACAATATTTCGTTGTCCTGATAGACATGGGCCTGCCGCCACGTTAATGCGCCCAGGGCCAGCAACAGCAGTCCATAAATCAATGGCTCGACCAGTTTTCGCATTGAAACCATGCCGATCAGCACACAGATTCCGGCAGCTGCCAGCGCAATCGGCCCAATGCCTGCCAGATATTGAAAATGATCGCTGACGAACGAAATGTGGAAAAAATAGACGTTGAAAAAGGCGAGTATGGGAAAAAGCATGATGACAAAATAGCCCGCCACGCAAAGCACTGGCCGCGCCCAACCATTGCGACCGAGCCATAACACCAACCAGACTGTTAAGGCTACCAGTACCGCCAGATAACCGATTGGTTGAGAGGGTGGCACGGTCCACCGGGGATAGATGAACATCAGCGGATGCGGCCAAAATATTTTGCCCAGGTAAAACCAAACCATGCGGGCGCTGAGCAGGCACCGGTCGAGTGGCGAGAAAGCCCACTCTTTGCCTCCCGCGCCGAGCTGGTCCTTTTCCACCCACATCGTGATGCATCCCAGCGCCATGCCGGCGGCTAAAAATGGCAACAGGGGATAAACCTTTTTCCAGGCGAGCCGACGCTCTTTCCACCAAACCAATATCAAAATGACCAGAGGCAGGCCCACGGTGGAGGTTTTGCTCAAAATGGCACAAACGTATAAGCCCAACGTCAGCCAATAAAATCTCCACGGAACTTTTTCAATTGGTGAATCGGGAATGCTTTTACCAGGCAGCCAGAATTTCAACGCCGCAAGGATTGATGCCAGGAAAAAAACGCCGGATAGAGTATTCTTCCGTTCCGTTATCCATGCCACTGATTCGACATTGACGGGGTGCAGCGCAAAGATGGCCGCGGCCAGCCATGCGCCTTTGACGCGCAGTCGCCGCAGAATTATCCACAGCAAAATCGCATTCAGCGCATGAAGGCACACATTGGCGATGTGATAGCCTGATGTGTGCAAGCCCCAGAGATGGTAATCCACCCAAAAACTGGTGTGCGTGAGCGGATAATATTGCTGTGTCGCACCCGGCACCAACCAGATCTGCCGCAGGCCCTCCAGCGAACGTAGCGGCAGATTCCCAGTCACATTCGAATCGTCATCCCAAAGAAACTCGCCACGCAAAGCCGGAAAATAGGCCATGAAAACCAGCACGACTATGAACGCACCCTGTAACCACGCCGAACAAATGCCTGAGGAGCCTTTTTTCTCTTCGGGTTTTAACGCGACAACATCGGGCGACATGGTTTGGAATTATCTCGGACTTATCGAACAGATGAAATCGAAGATGGCCGGGCCGATGGTTTCATCGTCCCTGCTCATGGAAACGACGATGCGCTCATGGCTTTGGCGGGGCACCACGACGATTTGATTTTTGATTTCATTCGTCGAAAGCACCTCGCTCAAGCGTTGCGCCTGCCGCTGGATCGGTTTCTTTTCCCATCCCGCATACAAAATCAGGAACGGTGGCGCGCCCGGGCGCGCGTAGGTGACCGGCGAGGCATCTTTTTTCCAACCTTTATCATCTCCGGCAAAAAGCAGTTTGTATTTGGAGCGCGACGCGCCGAGCTCGTAAGTCTTTTCATCCGCAAGGTCCAATCCCGCGCCGCTGACGCTGATGACGCCGCAGATGTCCGAAGAGGAAAGGCCATGTTGTTTCAGTAATTCCGTATCCAGTCCGATGCGGTCAGCCAGCTGCGCCCCGGCGGAATGCCCGCTGACGAACAGACGTTTTGGGTTGCCGCCATACGAAGCGATATGCGAGTGCACCCACGCTGTTGCCGTGGCCACGTCATCCAATTGCGTCCGCCAATCCACGCCGGGCTGCAGCCGGTAATTGATGACCGCCGTGCCGACGCCGTGCGCGGCGTAGAAACGTCCGATGTTTTCATAAACATCCGCGCCCCCGGCGATCAGCCCTTTGTCGCCTTTGGTCCAACCACCGCCATGGATGAAGATGAGCACCGGCCAATTCGTCCCGGATGGTAGAAAAAGGTCGAGCCGGTGTTTCGGCAGGATTGACCCTTCGCGATACACGATGTCCCGCCGCACCTGCGCCTCGGGCAGGGCCGCTTTGCGATAGAAAAGTATGATGCCCGTGCGCTCGAGCGTCGAAGTGCAGCCGGAAACGGCCAGGAGCAAGCCGGCCAGATACAGAATCGAAATAATTGAACGTGTGCGGCTCATTCGGCGAGCATTTGGTACACTTTCTTTGCGAGGACAGGATCTGACTGCATCTTTTCACGCGCGAGCTTTTTTTCGCGTGCGCGAACATCTCCCCCGAGGATCGGCAGTTCGGATTCATCGTGTGCCACGACGATCAGGCTGATGCTGCCCATCTCATCCGTTGTTTGCTCGCCCCAACTTACTGGTACGGGCGGATTCTTTGGATTGCGGGGATTGTCCGCTGAATTGTCCCAGTGTATCTCAGAATCCAGTCGTGTTCCGGCGGGTAACGGTACCAATTGTTGGAAAAAGTATTTGTCCTGCCACGCAAAATCCCAGTCCTTGATCCACAGCAGCGTTTTCACGTCGCCGTTCGGCAATGTCGCGGTCATCTTCATTTCTTTGGCCAGCATATGCGCGTGCGCGCTTACGCCGACGCCATCTGCTGCCGCCGGCAGGGTGTAGGAATCGCGGATGACGAAATCCTTGTCGCCCGCCGGGATGTCGAGCCCGGAAAAGAGCGAATAGTCCGGTGGCATCTGGATGCGTAACAGCATTCGGGTAGGCGGCTGTTTGGCGAAATAAAATCCGATCAAGGATTTTTCCATCTCCGGCTTGCCGTCCGGGTGAAAATGATATTGGACCACTAGGTCAGAACCTTTGGGCAAATGCAAGGCCAGTCCTTCCGGAAAGAAGTGGGGCTGGGCGCCGATCGACCATCCTCCCAGTGGAATCGAAGCGCCACCCGCGCGCATGCCGCTGAAACCCGGTTCGGTGCCCTGTTGCGGCTTCTCATGGATGCGGCCACTCCCATCGGCGAAATACAACACATGATGCACGACTGACCGTGCCGAAGGCTTCATATCAATCGCCGTGATCCATTTGTCCTCCGTCAATCCCAGCGGCACGGCGAGGTTGCGATAAATGTCGGGGCCATCCGCAGGCACATGATATGCCGCCGGCATCTCCACGATGAGGTCGGGTTCACCCAGTTGCCAGCCAGAAGCGAATTTTGGCGTTTCCGGTTTATCGGCGGCACTGCCTTCCGGCATCCCTGAATCCACCCATTTTTTGATCAAAGCGATCTGCTCATCGGTCAATCGCCGTTCGTCACGATAAGGATAAGAGGCCGGTTCAGCTTTCCATGGCGGCATGATGCGCGCGGCGGTGACCTTGGCGATGGTCTTGGCTTTCCTCGAAACGTCGGTGTACGACAATAACGAAAACGGCGCCGCTTCACCGGGACGATGGCAAGAGGAGCAATTCTGGAAAATGATCGGCGCGATCTGCTTGTTGAACGTCACCGGTGTATCGGACGAGGCGCTTTGCGCCGCAAGCGGCAGCGCCAGGAGCAGGACAGCAGTGAATTTCATGCAACGCTAATGCCAAAGAGTAAATTGCCGGGCAAGAAGTTTATGATTATTGGATCGAGCATCCGACCGCCTTGGTCTCCTTGTGCTTTACCGGTTGCCCGGCGGCGATGGCGTCCAAAGCATCCAGCAGGTCATGTTGCGTCACGGTGCCGCGCTTCTTTTCAATCTCGGCGTAGAGGTCATCGATTCTTCCGCGATAAAGCACCTGGCGGTTCTTTCCCAGGACAAAGACCTCGGGCGTGACTTTTGGTTTAAACAGTTTAATCAGTTCTTGTTGCGGGTCCAACAAGACCGGCATGCGGAGGTCGTATTCCTTTGCATGCACCCTGGCGGCGGCCAGGGTCAGGTCGGAATCAGCTTGCACGATGTAGAACGCGAAATTGGTGTGGCTGGCCGCAATGCGATTGATCTCCGGCGCATAACCGTTGGAGATAGGGCAATCGTGCCCGTAGAAAATCAGGACCGACGCCAATTTATCCGCAGGTTCAATCGGCTGCCGCGAAACACCGTCCAGGTCATTGAGAACCACCCTGGATGGTTCGCTGGCACCGGCCCCGCAAAGGCCGGCTGCCAGACAAAGAATGGCGCAAATGGTTCGCATGACAACCCATCGCGATTGCGGCCGGAAAGCCCCTTACTCCGTCACAAACTTGATGACGCGGGACTTCTCGGAGCGCTTGCGTTTGTTTTCGTCGAGTTCTTTTTTGCGAAGACGCAGATTCTTGGGCGTCGCTTCCACAAATTCGTCTACGTCGATGTATTCCAGTGCGCGTTCGAGGCTCAGTTTCAACGGCGGCGCGAGCTGGATGCCCTTGCCGTCGCCTTGTGAGCGCATGTTGGTCAAACGCTTTTCTTTCACGGGATTGACCGGGATGTCGTTCTCGCGCGCGTTTTCGCCCACGATCATGCCGATGTAAACCTGGTCGCCGGGTTCCACCATCAAACGTCCGCGTTCCTGCACCATGTTCAGCGCGTAGCTCGTCGCTTCGCCGGCATCCATCGAGACAAGCGAACCGTTTTTGCGCGCGGCGATTTCGCCACAGTCCGGGCCGTATTCGTGGAACAAATGGCTCATCACACCCATGCCCTTGGTGGAATTGACGAGGTCGGTCTCAAATCCAATCAACCCACGCATGGGCACCAGTGCTTCGACCGACACCAGGTTGCCAACGTGATTCATGTTCGTGATCTTGGCTTTGCGGCCGGAAAGATTTTCCATGATGTTGCCCAGGTTTTCACTGGGAACTTCGACGAACAACTTTTCGATCGGTTCGAGCAATTCGCCGTCCGGACCTTTTTTCCAGAGCACCTCGGGGCGCGAAACCAAAACCTCGTGGCCTTCGCGGCGCATCTGTTCGACGAGAATGGCGATCTGCATTTCGCCACGGCCGCTGACCGCGAAAATCTTCGGGTCGCTGGTCTGGGCGATGCGCAAAGCGACATTGGTGCGGATCTCTTTCACCAGCCGGTCCCAGATATGACGGGCGGTGACGAGTTTACCGTCCTGACCGGCCAGCGGGCCGTCGTTCACGGCAAATTCCATCTGGATGGTGGGCGGGTCGATGGGGATGTAGGGCAGGGCTTCGCGTCCTTCGGAATCACAGATCGATTCGCCGATGAACACATCTTCAAAACCGGTGATGCCCACGATGTCGCCGGCGTGCGCTTCCTGGATCTCGATCCGCTTCATGCCTTCGAAGTGATACAGCATCGTTATCTTGTTCTTGCTGATCTTCCCATTGCCATGGCGGCAGATGGCGGCGTCGCCGACCTTGACTTTGCCTTCGTAAATCTTGCCGAATGCGATCCGGCCCAGGTAATCGCTATAATCCAGGTTCGCCACCAGCACTTGAAAACCGTCACCCGCTTTGGCGCGCGGCGGTGGGATGTGCTTGATGATGGCGTCGAACAACGGCTCCATCGTGCCGCTCACATGTTCCAGTTCCAGCTTGGCATAACCGCCCTTGGCCGAACAATAGATGAACGGGAAATCCAGTTGTTCATCCGTGGCGTTCAGCGACATGAACAATTCAAAGACTTCATCCAAAACTTTTTTCGGGTTCGCATTTTCGCGGTCGATCTTGTTGATGACCACGATGGGCTTGGCGCCCGCTTCGAGCGCTTTGCGCAGCACGAAACGTGTTTGCGCCTGCGGACCTTCCGCCGAATCCACCACCAGCAATACGCCGTCGATCATGTTCATGATCCGCTCCACTTCACCGCCGAAATCGGCGTGTCCGGGAGTGTCCACGATGTTGATGTGGTAATTCTTGTATTTGAACGCGGCGTTCTTCGCGCGGATCGTGATGCCCTTTTCCTTTTCCAGGTCCATCGAATCCATGAGGCGTTCCTCGCTGGACTCATGCTGGTTGGCGCGGAAGGTGCCGGATTGTTTCAGGAGGCAGTCCACCAGGGTGGTCTTGCCGTGGTCAACGTGCGCGATGATCGCAATATTTCGGATGTGCTGCATTAAATCGTTTTCGGTTACAGGTTTCGCGGTTTCAATCCCCATTTCAGTTTCGGTTTCAAGTTCAATTTCCATTTCCATAAAATCAAATCACAATATACCCCAAAAATCCGGAACTTGGAAATCGAAACCAAACGCGGGCCGCACAGAGTGGACTTTTACCGCCAAAGGTCAAGCACGGGATTGGGACGGTGCGGTTATTTTTGGTATCCCTTCACCGTCCGGAGCGCTACCCCCCTCAATTAATTCCTTAAAATATCTTAAGCCGGTCGGAATCAGTCAGATTCGCATTTCTTTTCATCACTTCCGGCCAGTTGCGTTCCATGTCCCTGGCGTGTTCAACGTCCTCTGCGTCATTAACTCTTTCCCCTGTCCTTCCCAAACTCATGCGAAAGAGGAAGTCATAAAAAAAATCGCTTTAATTCACCTTGATTGACCTTAATCCACCAAAATTTCCCCAAGGTCGGCCCCGACGTTTCTCCGCATTTGGCCATTTAACGGATCACCATTTGACCCATTCCCTCATGCCATTATCAAAGAACTGCCGTCAAAATACCATAAAGTAAAACTTTGTCAAATAAATTATCAAAATATTATTGGAGTAGGGGAAACCCGTCATCAACCACCCTCCTTGGCGTTCGGTATAAAATCAAAGCGGCTCGCGTGGGCGCGATCCTTTCGGAAAACACACGAGCCGCTGGCGTCCCCTCGTCAACCAACGAGGGAAAATGAAAGGCATGGCATCACTTGAGCCTGCGGAAATTCATTGGGTACAACAACCAACCGTACTACTACGCCTATAACGTGCTTTAGACAATGTTTTTCTTTTAAGCCTGTTTGCGCGCTATTCACGACAAACAAACCAAGGCGCCCGGCGCGCAACATAAGGTCACTTAAAGCATGCAAGGCGGATATTACGGAATCGCCAAATATGGAGCCTGGCTTCTCTGCTCGGCGAACTTAACGCCATCTAGTTTTAGGCCTTCGGCGGCGCGGTGCCCGACATCTTTCGCCGCTTCGCCCACAGGACCAGGGCGCCTAGCAGGCTCGTGGCTAAGGCCGGCCCGGCCAAAACAATGAAGACCAGGATATCATTGCGGTTGAACTTTTCATGTGGATCCTCCCGCCGGTCGGCGATGAACTGCCAGGCCAGCCAAACGACGATTGCTACGCCACACAGAAACCCCGGCGCTATCAAGCGTAACGTTCCTGCTTTATCCCCGCGCATCGCCGGTGCCAGCCCGATGAGCGCCATCACCGAGGTGATAAGCACTCCTCCCAGGATCAGGATCATAAAAATACCGCCGTCAATATCGTCGGCCAGCATCACATGCATATTGGATGGATTAAAGTCAGATTTCTTTCGTTAGCAAGCGAGAACATTACCTGCGGAGCGTGGCAGTCCCAGCCCGGCCTATCCGCACGCTGTGATTTGTTGAGTAACAGCGCCCTTACAAATCCAAAACACTCGGTGCTGGCATTCTCTCTCTCCCCAAGTGAGAGGGCAGGGGTGGGGGGGAAGCATGCGCCAAATGCGTTTAACCTAAGATTTTAAATCCTTCCTCAAACTCGCGAAGCGTCTGGAGTGCGCGCGCTTCAGCGCCGCTTTTCTCGCCCGGCGGGGAGAGCGTGGATTGATGTCAGGGAATTGAATGGCAACCCGTCCCCATTTCCCGTATTCTCCTGCAAAAGGGGTGATAGCCTGATATGGAAGAACAAATTTTAAAGCTGCTCCAGGGCGATGATTACGCGCCGTCCAATGTGCCTGAACTACTGGAGCAATTGAGCTGGCCGCGTCATCGCCAGCAGGAACTGCAGCGCGTCTTGCGCGGGCTGGAGCAATCCGGCCGCATCGCGCGCACCAAGGGCAATCGTTACATCCTCTCGGTCGAGGCCGACCTTGTGCCCGGGCGCCTGCGCATGAACAAGGCGGGCAAGGGATTTTTGCAGCCCGACGATCCCGGCCTGAAAGAGATCATGGTGCCGGAAGAAGCCACTGGCACAGCGTTGCACGAAGACCGCGTTCTCGTGCGTCGCGATGTTCGCCCCGGCATGCGCCGCGACGACACCGAGCAACCAACCGGCTCCGTCATCCGCATCCTCGAACGCAAGCGCTCGCAGATCGTCGGCACGCTGCAGCAGGGCCGCCAGTTTCTATACGTGATTCCCGATGACCCGCGCATGCCCAAGGATATCATTGTGCCGCAACCGCGCGATGTGGGCCGCCCGGCCAATGTCGGCGACAAAGTCGTCGTCGAACTCCAGGAATGGGAATCGCGCAACATCAATCCCGAGGGCGAGATCATCGAGGTCCTCGGCGCGCCGGATGAAGAAGGCGTGGATATGCTCTCCGTCTTGCGCCAATACAATCTGCCGCTGCATTTCCCCAAAAACGTTTTGGCGGAGGCCCGTTCGTTTGGAACCGCCATCCAGCCGCACGAACTCGCCGGACGCGAAGATTGCCGCGCCCACCTGGTCGTGACCGTCGACCCCGACGACGCCAAAGACTTTGACGACGCCATCTGTCTGCAACGCGTGTCACAGGACCAATGGAAGTTGTGGGTACACATCGCCGACGTGTCACATTACGTGAAACCCGGCACCGCGCTGGATGTCGAAGCACGCGAACGCGGCAACTCCACTTATCTCGTGGACCGCGTCATCCCCATGTTGCCGGAAGCCTTGAGCAATGAATTGTGTTCGCTCAAGCCGGACGTGGATCGCCTGACGAAATGCGTGGAATTCGTGCTCTCCAGCGATGGTCGTGTGCTGAGCTCTGTGTCGTATGCCGCGGTCATCCATTCGCAACGCCGGTTCACTTATAAGCAGGTGCTCGCCGTTCTACAACGGGAGCCGGAGGACGCCATCGAGCGCATGTTGCATGACGCCAACGAAATGGCGCAAAAGATCCGCAAGTTGCGCTTCAAGGCCGGCTCGTTGGACCTGGATTTTCCGGAAACCAAGATCCGCCTGGATGACCACGGCCACATCACGCGCATCGAAAAGATTGAGAACGATATTTCGCACCAATTGATCGAGGAATACATGCTGCTCGCGAACGAAGCCGTCGCACGCCAGTTGATGCGGCAGAACATCCCCGCCGTCTATCGCGTGCACGAAGAGCCGGACGAACGGCGTTTGCGCGACTATCGCGAAGAGGTTTTGAGCCATCACGTGCCGGTGGGCAACCTGACCAAGCGCCCTGAGGTTCAGAAGTTGTTGGCGAAGCTGGGCACCATCTCCATCGGTGCGGCCTTGAAGATAGGTTTCTTGCGCTCGCTCATGCGCGCGCGCTACGCGGTCGAGCCGCTGGGCCATTACGGTCTTGCGAAAAAAGAGTACACGCATTTCACCTCGCCCATCCGGCGGTATTCCGACCTCGTGGTGCATCGCGCGTTGTTCAGCGCGGGTCACGGCAGCGTGCATTCGCTGAAGCAAACCGCCGAACATATTTCCGATACGGAACGCAATTCTGCTGACGCCGAACGCGACAGCAAAGACGTGAAGCTCTACGCCTTCCTGCGCGGACAATTAAAATCTGCGAATCCGCCGCGCTACACCGGTCTCGTCATCGATGTGCGCAACTTCGGCTTTTTCGTGGATGTCTCCGAACTCGCCATGAGCGGCCTGGTGCATTGCTCCATGTTGGAGGACGATTTCTACGTGTTCGACGCCGCCCGCGCTGAGCTGGTCGGCCGCCGCAACCGCCGCGTCATCCGCCTCGGCGATCGTGTGCCGGTGCAGATCGCGCGAGTGGACCAGTTCAAAAAACAGGTCGACTTCCGGCTCGCCCGCGAAGTCAGGAGCGAATCTAAAGTTCAGCCGCGTCGCGAAACGCGAGGCGAACAACGCTTTGAGCCGCGTCGTGACGCCCGGGGCGCATCAAGAGATGAACCGCGCCGGGACACCCGGAACCAACCGCGGGTCGAGCCCCGCCAGGAAACCCGGGGGCCGGGCCGGCCAGCGCAGGGGAATCAACCACGACGTGCTACGTCAGGAGAATCAAGGCCCGTGCAGGGGAACCAGCCGAAGCAAGAGCCCAGGCGCTGGGATACGCAGCGTCCGTCCGTCGGCAAACCAGAAATCCTGCGCACCGCCGGAGCCTTCCGCAAATTCGGCAAACCCAAAAATCGCCGCCGCCGCTGATCGGATCGATGGTAGGGCGGGCTCTCCGAGCGCGCCGTCGTCCCTGTGCAGCAGCACCGCATTGTGTCGCTTCACCGATGATTGCATTTGGTTTCAGAGCCTCGCGAAGCGTCCTGGAGTGCGGCAGCCCTCTGCCGCTTTTAGGAAATACTCAGCACGTCAGTAACAATCATTCGAACAACGCACGTCTGCCAACCGCTCTCCCTCTCCCATCCAATGGGAGAGGGCAGGGGTGAGGGAAAATCGTAATCTTTGTAGGAGACGAGGTGACGAGTCTCTAATCATTCCCGCAGTGATACTAGGTCTTGAATCGCCTTTGCCAACTGATCAGCCTGACGCGAATGCGGGATATGGTACGAAAATATGTCCCACGTGGGACATATTTTCGTACAACAGCAAGGAGAAGAGGAAAAAACGTAAAATCTAATTAACACCACGCTGATGAGGCGGGCGCACATCGCTCTGGCGGGGCGCGGTCCGATTTAGGCGCTGATTTGCGGGCTGGGAGCAGCCGGCGCGTGGCGGATGAGGTGGTAGAGATAATCTTTCAACTTCGCGCGGCGCATCTTGAGCTCTTCGATTTCCTGGTCACTGGCGAAATCGATCTCCTCCTCGATGCGGTACACCGAATCATCCAATCGGTGATATTCGTCGTAAACATTGCGGAAGTGGCCGTTGCTGAGCTGCAGGCGTTTGATCGTGTCGCGATGCTCAGGAAACTCGCGCAGGATCGGATGGTGCAAATCCATTGGGTGACCTTTCGTTAATGGTTGCTGTGTGATAGAACTTATTTCTAAATCGGCATTCGTAAAGGCTTTCTTTACAAAAAAAGCGGCCCCCATCTTGGCAGGCAACAGGCAAGAAACTCTCAGACGTCGGTTTTGCCCTCTCCGCTATGCCCTCGCCTACGCACTGGCCGCGGCGAGATAGCGCTTAGCTTCTCTTTTAAAGCCCGCAGCATATTTGTAGTTTCATCAACCCGATGAAGAGATCTCCGTAGGATCGGCATATTCCCCGGAGATCTATCCTGCGGGGTCTGTCGTTCAAATGTTAGCGAGACTGAGAACCATTCTCCCTCTCCGTGGGGAGAGGACAGGGGTGAGGGAGAGCGTAAAATCTAACTTTCTCCCTTCAAATAAATCTTAGCTTCCTACCGCCTTCTTCGGCCCCACAAATTCCATCCCCAGCAGGCAGACATCATCGTCAAAAACATGGTCTTCGGCGAATTCCCTTATCTCTCCCAGTATTTCATCGAACAACTGCGCCGGCTGGTCCGTCAGACGCTTTTGGACCGCCGCCGCGAGCATCTCCAGGTTGTAAAGCGAATCGTTCTCCGCGTGCACTTCGTAAAGGCCATCGGTGTAGAGCATCACCAGGTCGCCGACCGAAAGTTTCGCGGTGGAGGTCTGGTAGCGGGCTTTCTCGAAGAGACCCATCGCCGGCTGGCTTTGCGTCGTGTTGTTCTTGAAGACTTCCACCTTGCCGGCGGCGCGCCGCACGTGCAGCGGCTTGGGATGACCGGCATTCGCGTAACGGATGGCGCCCGTGGTCGAGTTTGCCACAAAATAAAACGCCGTCGTCATCATCGGCGTGCCGGTGTGCTTGAGAATGGCCCACAGGTCCGAATTCAGCTTCGTCAGAAATTCGCCCGGCTCGCCCGCCAGGAATTTCAATTCCTCCACCAGCGCGCGGATCATGGCCGTCACCAGCGCCGACCGCACCCCGTGTCCCGCCACGTCGCAGATGAATACACCCACCTCGGAATCCGAGAGGGCCGACACGCTGAAAAAATCTCCCCCGACCGCCCCCGTGGGCAGGTAACGATGCGTGAATTGAAACAGGCTGTCCGGCGGCGCGGCGCTGCGCGGGATGGCGGGATATTGCACCGGCAGCATCGTGAGCTGGATCTCCGCGGCCATCTTCAGGTCGTCCTCCATCTGCAGGTTTCGCACGCGCAATTCCGACTGGCTTAGCGCCAGTTCCGCGTTCGCCCGCCTAATCTTTTCCGCCGCCAGCTTTTGCTGCGTGATGTCCCAGAACATCCCCTGCAGCCCGATCACTTTGCCGTCCGCATCAAAGATGGGCATCTTGATCACCTGGATATACGTCACCGTATCCGCGGAAAACCGGCTTTCCTCGATCGTTTCAAACGGCTTCTTGGTCTCGATCACGATCTGGTCGTTTTGTTCGCGCAACACCGCCGCCTCGTGTGGCAGAAAATCATAGATTGTCTTGCCGATCACCTCTTCGTATTTCTTGCCCAGCGTCTTGCAGAACTGCGGATTCGCGAACGTATACCGCCCCTTCAGATCTTTCCGGAAAATACTTTGCGGCATCGTCTCCACCAGTGAATGGTAAAGCATCTCCGACGTGCGTAATTTCTCCTCCGCGTCCCGCCGCTGCGTGATGTCTTCCACCGTGCCTTCGTAGTACAGCACCTCCCCGCGCGTATCGCGCACCGCCCGGCAATTCTCCGATATCCAGATCACCGTCCCGTCCTTGCGATAGATCTGCGATTCAAAATTCGCGATCGTGTCATGCTCCCGCATCAGCCGCACGAACTCCTCCCGCCGGTCCGGTTGCACATACAGGCTGCGCCCGATGTCCGTGATGCTCTTCATCAACTCCTGCGGTGTGCTATAACCGTAGATGCGCGCCAGCGCCGTGTTCGCCATCAGGTAATGACCGTCCGAAGTCGTTTGGAAGATTCCTTCGATCAAATGATCGAACAGCCCCCGATAAACCTCCTCCGCATCCAGCAATGCCATGTCCGAGCGATGCCGCTCGATGGCATAACGGATCGAACGCGCAAACAGCCGCGCATCCAGTTGGCCGCGCACCAGGTAATCCTGCGCGCCCGCCTGCACCACCTCCACCGCCATGCGCTCGTCATCCTGCGCGCCCACCACGATCACCGGCACCCGGAAACCCGCCTCCTGCACCAGCGATACATCCGTCACGCCGGCGCCGTCGGCCGACGCCAATTGCAATACCGCGACATCGAACGGCAGTTCTTTGAGCCGCAACATTCCTTCATCGCGCGACCCCGCCACCGTGATCTCTGCGCCCGCATCCGGCGTCTGTTGCAACAAGCCTTTGACGGTCCCCGAAAACGAATTCTCATTTTCGATGACTAATATTTTCAAGTCAGACTCCATGGTGATGCCATCCTATCGCGCCGGTGTGGGTATTACCGTCCGGCTTTTGAACATGGCAGGAACCAGCCGCCCTCGCAAGTCGTTTGGTTTGATGATGTGTGCCATGACCATTGGATGTTTTCTTTGGGTTCCTTATTCAGCCTATGCGCCCCATTTTATAAAGATATCCTGGTTTCGATGAAACGAGACGGGCCCAGCCTTGTCTCATCCCCGGATATCAGGCATTGAAATGACTAGAGCAGATTTCATCGCGAAGAGGGAGGTTGCCCGTCGCCAGGGCAGAAGCAAATTAGTGTGGTTCCTGGCCATGGTTTTTTTCGCGTGCTGCTGTGCGACTTTATACCTGATCGGATTCCTCTGCTATTTGCCTTTTGAAGGGTTTTTGCCAGAAGACCGAAACCATGTTCTGGTTCGGGAAAGCCTGCTGCTTATCCTGGTGATTTCCGTGGCCGCCGGAATTCTTTATGCAGATAAAGTCTGGCGCAGAAGGGCCGGGTTTATTTGTCATTCATGCAATAAAATATTCGATAAAAAAATTGAGCAAACAGGTTGTTGCGGCCATTGTGGCGTGCGAGTTTTTGATCCGTGACCATTAACCCATGAAGACCTTCACCTCCGGCCGGTTCATGTTTACACGCATATCACATTTGATAGCCGCGCTCTTGCTGTGCGGTCGCCTTTCATCTGTCTCAGCGGCCCTGCCAACCGCCGGAACCAATGAAGATTTCTCAGCCGTGAGCAGGGTAGTGGTCGAGTTGCTGCAGACCCGCGACACCGGACGTTTTGCCACGAACCTTTCGCCCTCGCTTGAAGACTGGCAATTCATGCTCACCACCAATACCGCTGCGGAAGATGCGGAGACGATGGCAGATTACCGCCAGACCGCTGACCATAATCGCCAAAAGATTGAGCAGGCAGCGCAACTGCTTCTGGCCAAGGCCGATTCGTTACACGTGAACTTTACCAATGCAACCTTGCATGCCGCCGTCGTTCCGCCTCTATATATCGGGACCTTACGTTATACCGGCGGCACCGAGCTTCCGTTTGCGGGAAATGTTGAGATCAACCTCACCGCCTCAGTGGGCATAAACGAATCCACTAGAAGCAATTTCAAACTCATCGTCCGCGACCTGGAAAAGTGCCGCAGCGGCTGGCGCACCAGCGAAGGCATCCAATGGAATGCCTTTCCCACCAACATCGCCGATGCCGGCACTCTCCGTGAAATGGCCATCCTGGAAAAAGTCGCTGCCTTTACGGGGATGAGCAATCAGGATGACCCTGCGCTGCTCAAACTCGGTGACGCGCTGGTCCATTTTATCCGTACCCGTGATCTGGGCGTTTACACGAATGAAGTGTATGTCACGCCTGGTCTGGAATGGACCACCTACCCGGAAAGCGACCGCACGGAAACCAACCGGTCGGATATGATGGAGTTTTTGAACAGCAAAGCTCCGACTCAATTGGGCATGGCGCACGCCACCCTCCAACTGATGAAGGACGCGGGCCTTGATTTTTCTCATGCGGATATCCGTATCACGGAAGCTTCGGTGGACCGGATGCAATCCCGGTTAACCGGGTCATTGCTTGGGTTGGAGGCCAGAAAATTCAAATTGAAATTAACGGTAAATACCGATGCCAAATCAAAAAACGGGACACCGCTGTCTGGCGATTATGTGCTGGGCGCCCGCACCGTTATGCGGTTTGCGGATGAATGGCGGATCGAAGACTTCGTTCATTGGGAACAAGTGCCCGCCGGTATCTTAAGCGCAGAGGCCGCCAGTAAAATCGAATATGAAAACTACGTGGCTGATCATGGCGCGTTGCCTCCCGGATCAACCGTTCCCGAAATAGAATTCACCACGCTCAACGGCGAAAAGAAAATGAAGCTCTCCGACTTGCGCGGCAAGATCGTGGTGCTGGATTTTTGGGCCAGATGGTGTGGTGCCTGTCAGGAACCGATGGCTAATCTCCAGGAAATACGTGTAAAGCATCCGGGTTGGCAGGACAAAGTCGTCCTCATGCCCTTGAGCATCGATGACACGATCAAGGAGATACGCGATTACGTGGACCAGAAGGGCTGGACCAATACGTTCAACGTGTGGGCGGGTGACGGCGGTTGGGAATCCAAACCTGCATTGACGTTCCGGTTGGAAGGTGTGCCGACGATGTATCTCATCAACGCACAGGGAAAGATTATTGGCGCCGATCATTATATGGAAGATATTGGCCGCGAAATTGATGAACTCCTCGCAAAGGATAAATCCGCCAAACCCTAACCAGAACACAATTCCTGGGCTTGTGGTTCGGCCCGCATAGCTTACATATTCATACATATGAAGAGGAGTAATCGTCTTACCATCGCCGCCGCTTTGCTGCTGGTCATCATTTCCGGAGCTTGTTCCAAAGAAGAACCAACGCCGGTATCATCCACCACGCTCACCACCACGCCACCGTCCGCTGCGAATTTCTCTGAACCCCTGGCGGCCACCGTGCCAGAGCCGGTAACGACTAACCCGCCCGCGGTTATCCCCATCCAGCCACCCACTAACCCGGTCGTGGCATCAACCAACGGCCTCACCGTGTTGACGCCATTGGAAGCCAAACAGCACGTCGGCGAAAGTGCCACCGTTCGCGGAAAAGTCTTTGGCATTCACGTCAGCGCCAAAGGCGATGTGTTCATCAATGTCGGCGCGGCCTATCCTGACGCGCCTTTCACCGCCGTCTGTTTCCAGGGGGCGATTTCCACCAACGACCTGCAAAAGCTCGACGGCAAAATGGTTTCCTTCACGGGCCTCATCAAAGACTACAACGGCCAGACCGAGATTGTGTTGGGCAAGGCCGACCAGATCTCCGAATAGCCTCCGGGACGTCTCAATTTGCCGCTATGCCCTCGCCCACGGAGTGGGAGAGGGTGCGGAGCGATAGCGAGGCGAGTGAGGGGTCTCTCCCGCGCCAGCGGGACTATTCAGGAAGGCAAATTAGAGCACTACTCTCATCCGAACGTTTTCATCGGCTTGCGGTCAAACCTATACTTCGGAATTTGCGCATTAGCGTTCCGCAGTTACATTGAGGCGGTTTCACACTATGAAGTGCCGATATTACATTTTGCTGATTTGTGTCATTCTGGGTTTCGCCGGGAATCTCACTGCCCAGAATACCAATCTCATCAACGACCTCAACCAGTTGATCGGCCGGATCAACACCAAAATCGAAACGGGCAAACACCGGGAAAAGGAATTTACCGATGAACTGAAAGGATTTGATGATCTGTTCGTTAAATACGGCAGTGACAAGGCCGGCGGGCCCCGGGTGGTGCTGGCCATGAAATATCAATTGTATTTGCAGGTTTTCTATGACCAGCTAAATGCCGCCAATACGCTCCGGCTCCTCAAGGCCAATTTTCCTGAGGCGAATACCGGCGGAGTCATCGACAAAACCATCGAAGAGATGCAGCCGGGTATTGAAAAACAAAAGACCCGCAATCAATGGGTTGAGGGCGCCCGGTTTCCGGATTTCAATGAAAAGGACATCAACGGCAAGCCGCTTTCCATCGCCAGCCGGAAAGCCAAGGTGGTCCTGATCGACTTTTGGGCCACCTGGTGCGGGCCTTGCCGGCAGGAAATTCCCAATGAACTGGAGGTCTATAAAAAATATCATGATCGGGGATTTGATATCATCGGCGTCAGCCTCGACGAGGACCGCGCCGAACTGGACAAGTTGCTCCTTGCCGCCGGGATGAACTGGCCGGAGTTTTTTGATGGCCAGGCAACTGAGAACAAACTCGCTGTAAAATATGGTATCGGCCCCATCCCGGCGAATTACCTCCTGGATGGCAGTGGGAAGATCATCGACAGCAACCTGCGCGGTGACGAACTCGAAGCCGCCGTCGCGAAAGCCTTGAAACAATAAGCGAAAGATTGCGCTGGCCGCGCGGAATTTCTACGCTCACCGGAATTCTGTGCATAAACAAAATTCTGAAACCGCTGCCGATTCTCATCTCCGCGCCGCTCACGAACTTGGAAAAAATTCCGCCCGGGCCAATCAATTGACCGCCTTTGTCGGCCTGGATGGTTTTGTGGATGAAATTCTGCATGCCGTGGATAAACGCGAATCCGCGGAGAAATTCACGCGCGTTCCCACCATCGCAAAATTCGCCGAACGCCTCGCTGCCGCCGCCGGCCAAAGCACCAACGTGGAACTCGTCAGCGAGCGCACCAAACTCGGCGGCAACGGCCCCATCATGTCCAACGCGCTCGCCAGTTTCGGCGTGCAGGTCACTTATCTCGGTGCGCTCGGCTACCCCACGCTGCATCCCGTATTCGCTGAATTAGCCAAACGCGCCACCGTCCATTCCATCACCCAGCCGGGATTCACCGATGCCCTCGAATTTGAAGATGGCAAGATCATGCTTGGCAAATATGAAGCTCTGCAAGGGGTGACGTGGGAAAATATCGTGGCCCATTGCGGCAAAGCAGAATTCTTAAACAATTTCTCAACCGCCTCGCTCGTCAGCTTCGTGAACTGGACCATGCTCACGAACATGAGCGCCATCTGGGAAACAATTTTGCGCGATTTATGCCCGCAACTTGCCGGCCCGCGCCGCAAAATGTTTTTCGACCTGTGCGATCCGGAAAAGCGTTCCGCTGCCGACCTCCGCCACGCGCTCACCTTGATCGCGAAGTTCGAACAGTATTTCGATGTCATCCTCGGCCTGAATGAAAAGGAAACCGTCGAGGTTGGTCGTGTGCTTGGCCTGGAGGTGACTGATCGCACTAAAGATGGCCTGTCGAAGCTCGCGCTCTCCATCAATGAACGCCTTCCCGTCAGCACTGTCGTCGTGCATCCCACGGCCTACGCGCTCGCCGCGTCCAAAGGAAAGGTTTCGTTGGCCGACGGCCCGTTCATCACCAAGCCGCTCATCACCACCGGCGCGGGCGACCATTTCAACTCCGGCTTTTGCCTCGGCAAACTGCTCGGCTTCGATGACGCCCTCAGCCTGCTTTGCGGCGTCAGCACCAGCGGATTCTACGTGCGCACCGCCAAAAGCCCCAGTGTGGCGGAATTAGCAGGATTTTTGTCAGATTGGAAATAGATCGGCCTGTTTTCGGCCATAAAATGGATTGCCAGCGGGCGCCAGAAACTTAACATTCGCAGCCATGAAATACACTTCGCTCGTCGTGTCCCTTTTTGCCCTCGGTTCGGCCTTGGTTTCCGGCTGTAACAAGAAGGCCGAACCGGAGGTTACCGGTCCTGTTACCCCTGGCGCGCCGAAAAAATATTCCATCGCCGTCATTCCCAAGGGCACCACGCACATTTATTGGCAATCTGTCAAAGCCGGTGCCGAAGCCGCCGCTAAGGAATTCAACTGCGAGATTTCCTGGAACGGCCCTGAACTCGAGACCGACCGCGAACGCCAGATCCAGATTGTCGAAGATTTCATCGCGCGCAAAGTAGATGGCGTCGTCCTCGCGCCGTTGGACAAGGAAGCATTAGTTCCCTCCGTGGAGAAACTGGCCGACGCAAAAATTCCCTGCGCCATCATCGATTCCGGCGTCGCCACCGATAAATACGTGACCTTCGCTGCCACCGATAATTACCAGGGCGGCGTGCTCGCTGCCCGCCGCATGGGCGAAATCCTCAACGGCAAAGGCAATCTCCTCATGCTCAAATACGTTCCGGGTTCCGCTTCCACCACCGACCGCGAGAATGGCTTCGCCGATACCATCGCCAAAGAATTTCCCAACATGAAGATTGTGGACAGCAAATACGGCCAGGGCACCGTGGAGACCGCGTTGCAGGCCGCCGAAGACATGCTCACACGTAACAAAGACGTGCAGGGATTTTACGCGTGCAACGCTCCCACCGCCGTTGGCGCGCTCCAGGCCCTGCAGAGCCAGAACCGCACTGAGATCAAGATGGTCGGCTTTGACGCGGAGAAAGCGTTGCTCGATGGTTTGAGGGCCGGTCAGATCGACGCGCTCATCGTCCAGAACCCGTATCAGATGGGTTATATCGGTGTGAAGTCCGTGGTGATGGCCATCCAGGGCAAGCCGGTGGAAAAGAAGATCGATACCGGCGTCGCCGTCGTCACCAAGGACAAGCTCGACCAGCCTGACATCAAGGCCCTGTTGAACATCCAGTAAGGGAAACAGTTTTCACTGTTCGGGAAAACAAATGCGAATCATCCGCCAGCTTCTGCCATTTGCCAGCCTGTTGCTGCTGCTGATATTCCTGTCACTGCGTGTCCCGGACACGTTCCTCACCACGGAAAACTTCCTGAACATCTTCCGCCGCTCCAGCGTGAACACCATCATCGCGGTGGGCATGACGGCCATCATCATCTCGGGCGGCATTGATCTGTCAGTGGGCTCAATGCTCTCACTTGCCGGCATGACCGGCGCGTGGACGATGTTAAAGATTAGCGGTGGCGCGGAAATCACCACCCAGGCCATGTGGATCGGAACACTGGTTGGCACAGCCACCGGATTACTGGCCGGGCTGTTGAACGGTTCACTCATCAACGGATTAAAGCTGCCGCCCTTTATCGTCACTCTGGGAACGATGAGCATCTTTCGCGGGATCGCGTATGTGATGAACGACGGCCAGCCCTACAACGTGCCCACTTATAAATATCTCGGCAACGGCCACCTGCTCGGAATGCCCGTTTCCATCCTGATGGCGATCGTTATCGTTCTCATCGCGATGGCCGTGCTGCGCTACTCAAAACTTGGCCGCTACACCTACGCCATCGGCAACAACCGCACCGCCACTCTCTACTCCGGCGTCAACGTGAACCGCAACCTCACTATTATTTATACACTGAGCGGATTGCTCGTCGGTCTCGCAGCCATGATTGCCACCAGCCGTACCGTTTCCGCCCAACCGACCGCCGGCATTGGCCTGGAACTCGACATCATTGCCGCCGTGGTTATTGGTGGCGCTAGTCTGAGCGGCGGGCGCGGCACTATCATCGGCACCATCATCGGCACGTTGCTCATTAGCTTTCTGCGCAATGGCTGCACGCTGCTGGGCATTGATACAAACGTTCAACTCATCGTCATCGGCACCATCATTATCGTGGCTGTTTCCGTCGATCAACTGGCGCGTTCCCAATCCAAATAAATTTCAGGAATATTTATGAACAAACATTCAGTCCCGCTTATCGGATCACTTCCCAAAATCGGCATCCGCCCCACAATCGATGGCCGTCGCAAAGGTGTGCGCGAATCGCTCGAAGGCCAGGTCATGGATATGGCGCGCAATGCCGCGCGATTCCTTTCCACTAACCTGCGTTACCCGAACGGCCAGCCGGTGCAATGTGTCATCGCCGATTCCTGCATCGGCGGCGTGGCCGAAGCCGCCGCGTGCGCGGACAAATTTCGACGTGAAGGCGTCGGCGTCTCGCTCACCGTCACCCCGTGCTGGTGTTACGGCAGCGAAACGATGGACATGGACCCGCTCATCCCCAAAGCGGTCTGGGGTTTCAACGGCACGGAACGGCCCGGCGCGGTTTATCTCGCCGCCGTTCTCGCCGCGCACAACATGAAAGGCCTCCCCGCCTTCGGCATCTATGGCCGCGACGTCCAGGAAGCGGGGGATGCGCTCATCCCGTTCGATGTGCAGGAAAAATTACTGCGCTTCGCCCGCGCCGGTCTCGCCGTCGCCTTCATGCGCGGCAAAAGTTATCTCTCGCTCGGCGGTGTCTCCATGGGCATCGGCGGTTCCATTGTGGACCAATCGTTCTTTGAAAGTTACCTCGGCATGCGCGTTGAATGCGTGGACATGACCGAAATCATCCGTCGCGTCGAAGAAAAGATTTACGACGAACGCGAGTTCGATAAAGCCTACGCCTGGACCCGCAAGAATTGTCCCGAAGGCAAAGACTGGAACCCGCCCAAGCAGCGTCACGATGCCAAGCGCAAGGAATGGGAATGGCAGATGGTTGTGAAGATGACCATGATCGCGCGCGACCTCATGCTCGGCAATCCGCGCCTCGCGGAGCTCGGCTTTGGCGAGGAAGCGCTCGGCCGTAATGCCATCGCCGGCGGTTTCCAGGGCCAGCGCCAGTGGACGGACCATTTCCCCAATGGCGATTTCATGGAAGCCATCCTCTGCTCGTCATTCGACTGGAACGGCATCCGCGCTCCCATGGCCTTCGCGACCGAAAACGACGCGCTCAACGGCGCGTGCATGTTGTTCGGCCAATTGCTCACCAACACCGCCCAGATCTTTGCTGATGTGCGCACGTATTGGAGTCCGGATTCCGTGAAACGCGCCACCGGGACCAAACTTACCGGCAAATGCGAGAACGGTTTCCTGCACCTCATCAATTCCGGCGCAGCCACGCTCGACGGCACCGGCCAGCAATCGCGCAACGGCAAGCCCGCGATGAAACCTTTCTGGGAAATCACGGAAGCCGAAGCCACCAAATGTTTGAAGGCCACCACGTGGCCGTCGGCGGTTTATGAATATTTCCGCGGCGGCGGTTTTTCGTCCTGTTACCTCTCGCGCGGTGGCATGCCGATGACCATGTGCCGCATCAGCCTCGTGAAAGGCCTCGGACCCGCGCTCCAAATCGCCGAAGGCTGGTCGGTTGACCTGCCGGCCAAAGTCCACAAAGCACTCGATGAACGCACAAACCCCACCTGGCCGACCACGTGGTTTGCGCCGAATCTGACCGGGCAGGGCGCCTTCCGCGATGTCTACACCGTCATGAATAACTGGAGCGCCAACCACGGCAGCATCAGCTACGGGCACGTTGGCGCCGACCTCATTTCCCTCGCCGCGATGCTCCGCATCCCCGTCGCGATGCATAATATTGCTGAAGAAAAGGTCTTCCGCCCCACTGCCTGGAACCTGTTCGGTGCGCATGAATTGCAGGCCGCTGACTACCGCGCATGTGCTAACTTTGGCCCGATCTACGGATGATTAATTTACGATTTACGATTGACGGTTTGCGCGTCCGGTGTGGACGCTGTGTCTGTTGTAGATCGTGACCTATAATTTCACCAATCGCTGGGTACGTTTTCTTCTGGCAATCATTGCCGGACTGATACTTGCCGCCGCGTTTCCGAATCTCAACATCGCCGGTCTTGCCTGGGTCGCCCCGGCGTTGATGGTTTTTGCCGCGCGCGGCACACGCGGATGGCAGGCCTTTCGCATCGGCTATGTCGCCGGTTTCGCTTTCTGGCTGGCATCAATCTATTGGATCCTGCTGATCCCGGTGAATTGGTACCCGATCCTTGGCTGGGTTGCCTTGAGTGCTTATCACGCATTCTTCTCAGCGATATGGGTGTGGTTGGTTTCGAGGTTTGAATTTCGAGGTTCGAGTTGGGTATCACGCATCCGCTGGTCCCTCGGTGCTGCGGCGGCCTGGGTGGCGTTGGAAATGATCCGCGCGCGTTTTCTCGGCGGCTTTCCATGGAATATCCTTGGCGTTTCCCAGCTCAAAATCCTGCCGCTCGTCCAGTTTGCCTCGGTCACCGGCGTTTATGGTGTTTCGTTCCTGGTCGTCTGGACTTCGCTTTCGTTATTGAACGGCATTAATGTCATCCTGTTGCAGCCGACCAAACGGTTCGCCTGGCAGGCAGAGATTCTTTTGCCGTTTCTCGCGGTCTGCGTCGCCTTTGCGTTCGGAATGGCGAAGTTGCGTCAGCCAGAAACACCCGGCGCGACGTTGCGTGTGACGTTCGTGCAGCCGAGCATTCCCCAAACCGTCATTTGGGACCCGGCGGAAGACACTAATCGGTTCAACCACCTTATGGCGCTTTCAGAAAAGGCCGTGTCCGGCGGCTCGGAACTCCTGCTCTGGCCCGAGGCGGCTTTGCCAACGTTCGATGAGGCCAATTTTTCCGCCATCACCAACCTTATCCGCTCACATGGCGTCTGGATGATTTTTGGCGCGGACGATGTTTTGCCGCACCCCACAAAAAACCATCCCGATGAGATCGAATATTTTAATGCGGCATTCCTGTTCAATCCCGATGGTGAGTTCCTGAGCACCTATCACAAGCGCAACCTGGTCATCTTCGGCGAATACATCCCGCTCGTCCGCTGGCTGCCGTTCTTGAAATGGTTCACGACCATCACCGGCAGTTATTCAGCGGGAACCGAACCGGTTACGTTTAGAATGAGCCGCTGGGACGTACCTGCCAGTGCGCCGCAAACGGATGCCACCAACGGCATGTCCATAGCGCTGGCCCATCAACGGTACATCAAGGCCTCGCCGCTCATCTGTTACGAAGACATGTTCCCGCAACTTGGCCGCAGCTCCGCCAACGACGATACTGACTTTCTCGTGAACCTCACGAACGATGGGTGGTTCGGCGAACGCGGCGAGCAGTGGCAGCACGCAAACGCCGCCGCCTTTCGCGCCATCGAGAACGGCCTGCCGCTCCTGCGCTGTTGCAACAACGGCGTCACCTGCTGGATCGATTCCTGTGGCCGCATGCGCCAAATCTTTCGTGATGAAAAGAACACTGTCTATGGCATCGGTTCGATGACGGCGGATATTCCCTTGTTGCCTTCAGGTGAAAAACGTCCGCGGACATTATTCAACCAGTACGGCGATTGGTTCGGCTGGTTGTGTGTGGCCTGGACAGTGGTCAGATTCGCGACGGCGTTCCGAAAAAAGTAATTATTTATTATTTCAACAATGCCTCGGCGTGTTTACGCGCCGCGTCGCTTTGCCCGCCGAGCATCCGCGCCAGTTCGGTCACGCGGGATTTCTTATCCAATAATTTGATTTCGGAGATTGTGCGGCCATCTTTGATCAGTTTGGTCACGACATAATGCGCATCCGCCGGCGCGGCGACCTGTGGCAAATGTGTGATGCACAGCACCTGCCGTCGGGCCGCGATCTGTTTCATCTTTTCCCCGACGGTATTTGCCGTTTCGCCGCCGATATTGGCATCCACTTCGTCGAAAACCAGCACCGGAATCTCGTCTTCGGCGGCCAGTACGGTCTTGAGCGCCAACATCACCCGTGCCATTTCGCCGGATGACGCGATGGCGCGGAGGGACTTGGCCGGTTCGCCGAGGTTCGGCGAGAACTGGAATTCAATCTCGTCGAGGCCGGTCGTGTGGCGGGCTGTGGGCTGCGAGAGAGTCGTGATGGCCACATCAAACTTGCTTTGTTTGAAACCGAGGTCATCGAGCTGCTTGCTCACGACTTTAGCCAATTGGGGAATGATTTTCTGCCGTGCCGCCGACAACTTTTTGCCCGTGCTCAGAATTTCTGCATCCAGTTTTTCGAGGGCGGCGTTGAGGCGCGCCAGTTCGGCGTCCCGCGATTCGAGTGATTGCAGTTTGTTTTTCGCCTCGTTGCCGAAGGCGATGACCTCAGCCAGCGACGCGCCATACTTGCGCTTGAGCGACTGGATAAGATTCACGCGCTCCTCCAATTCCTGCAATCGCGCCGGGTCCACGTCCACCTTGTCAGCGTAACGGGATAGCTCGCTCTGCAACTCGTGCAGCGCGCTCACGGCTTGCGTGTGCAATCCGATCAACGCGCTGGCGCTGGGATCCACCCGATGCAATTCATTCAAAGTTCGTCCGACAATGCCGGCCTGGGTCAGCAGCGAGCTTTCGTTCTCGCTCAGCAGATCAAGTGCGACCTGGCTCAATTGCAACAGCTTTGCGGCATTGCTGGCGCGGCTGTGTTCGGCCTGCACCTGTGCTTCTTCATCGGGTTGCAATCGCGCAGCAGAGATTTCTTTTACCTGGAAGCGCAACAGGTCTAATTGTTGCGCATACGTCTTTTCATCCACGATGAGCCCGGATTTTTCGGCTTCCAAGGCCGTGCGACGACGGACCAATTCGCCAAACGCGTCCCGGTCTTTTTCCAGTTTTCCAAAAGCGTCGAGGATGGCGAGTTGTTTGGCCGGGTGCAGCAGTGATTGATGGTCGTGCGGGCCGTGCATATCCACCAGCCATTCACCGATGGCGCCAAGGACATTTAGCGTCGTGGCCGAACCGTTGATGAACTGGCGGTTCGTCCCGGCGCTGGTGAAGGTGCGTTTGAGCACGAGTTGATTGTCTTCGCACGGTTCGAGCCCGCTCTCATCGAGAAAACTTTTGAGCGGCGCGCGCAGCTTGGTGATGTCAAAGACCGCTTCGACCGAGCAGCTTTCTTCCCCGCTGCGGATGAGTGTGCGGTCGGCGCGTTCGCCCAGCACGAGCGTGAGCGCCCCGATGATGATGGATTTGCCCGCGCCCGTCTCGCCACTGATGACGTTGTAGCCGGAATGTATCTCCAGCGTTAGGTCGCTCACGAGGGCGAGGTTTTTGATGCGCAGCGTCGTCAACATGCGTTGCTGACATTTGAACGGGAATACTGTGGTTGAGCAAAAAGAAAATGCTGATTAACTCTGGATAATTACCGTTGACGGTTCAAAGACTCGCCTTTAAATGATTTCGCCATGTGGAAAGCCCAAGTCAAACGAACTTATTACCCGAACCAACAACTTAGATGGGAAGGTTACTTTGAAAGAGGCAGACCGGTTGGTTCGAACCGAGAGTGGAATGAGAAAGGCGTATTGATACGGGAATGTTTTTTCGATGATCACGGTTTGCAACATGGTCCTGCCAGGCAATGGGCCAAAGATGGCAAGCTCCTTGGGGAATATCATATGGATCATGGGACTGGTGTCATTAAACAGTGGTCTGAGACTGGTGCTTTGACAGGTGAGATAACGGTCATTCGCGGGCAATTTTGCGGAAGGCTTCGCTGTTTGCTTGAGAGTGGCAAGACACTCGCTCAGGAGTTCTATATCCGAGGTAAAAAAGTTACAAAAAAGAAATATGACGAAGCCTGTCAAAACGACCCTGCGTTGCCACGTTACAAGGACGACGAGGGAAAAACGCAGGTGAGGCTTCCTTCGACGAAATATCGAAAGCGCAAGACTGCAATCTCAGAAAACGAGCGAAAACTACACGATGATCTTATCGCCAAATTCCGATCCCAACCGAACCAGGCTGAGGCCCGCAAATGGTTGGCTGACGACGAAGAATGTAATATCGGTGAATTAATGCCGGAGGAATCCCGCGAAATGATTGAGGAAGGTTATCGGGCTGGTGCGGTCAAGATCGTCGCGGTTGGCCTACAGGATCAATCCACGAATTATCTGATTGTCGAGTTGCCTGCAAAAGACGTAAAACGTAGGCGCATATTTGAATGGAGTAATAGATTGGCTCAAGATTCTGGTTTCGATCCAGATGATGATTGGGGGCAGAGTGAGCTGTTTGTATTTTTTGACTGAGCGTAGCGGATTACTCCAGTTTTCAATCATTTCATTCGCCGAATTCCCAGCCTTTGCTAACTTCTTTTAGCAATGGCGTTCGAATTCACATTTTTAGGCAGCGGCACGTCGCAAGGCGTGCCCATCATCGGCAAGGAATATCCACCGGAATATCTCGCAAATCCGAAGAACTGGCGCACGCGTCCATCGATTTACGTGGCCACCGACAAGATCAAGATTCTCGTGGATACCACGCCGGAGATGCGCATCCAATGTTTGCGCGAAAACATCCGTTGGGTGGACGCCGTGCTCGTCACGCATGCGCATGCGGATCATATCATGGGAATGGATGATTGCCGGCGGTTCTGCGATCTGCGCGGTGGCAAGGCGCTACCGGTCTATGCGAATGAGGAGACCATGACCGCCCTTCGGCGAGTTTTTTTATACGCCTTTCACGATGGACCGTGGCCGAGAGGGTATTTTATCCCCGAACCGCATTTGATTGAAGGCCCGTTCACGGTCGGTGATCTGGAAATCATCCCGATGCAATTACCGCACGGACGCTTCACGACCACCGGATTTCTTTTTATCCAAAATGGAATCAAGCGGCTCGCCTATCTGAATGACTGCAAAGAAGTGCCGCCCGAGGCGCTGGAAAAGGTCCGTGGAGTAGAGGTCGCAGTGCTGGACGCGCTCCGGCGCGATCCGCATCCCACGCACATGTGTTTGGACGAGGCGCTTACGACCGCCCGTCGCATTGGCGCGGCGCGAACATATTTCACGCATCTTACACATGATTATGACCACGACGTTTCGCAGGCGGAAATGCCGCCGGGCGTCACGCTCGCATTTGACGGATTGAAAGTGTCGTGTGACAAGTGACAGGAGGCATGAAGCAATTTTGGTTCAGCGGGCTGATGATTTTGGGATTGGCGTCGTCGGCCATCAGGTGTTTTGCCGGCGGCGAGGAAGTCATCGTCATCTACAATTCGCGGGTGCCGGAGTCCAAAGAGGTGGCGGACTATTACGCGCTGCGCCGGAATGTGCCGACCAACCAGGTCTTCGGTTTCGATGTCACTACGAATCTTGAAATATCCCGCGCGGAATTTCGCGCGAGCCTGCAGGAGCCGCTCGCCCACGAGCTTGAGGCGCGCGACCTATGGCACATCGGTCCGCAAATGACTTCGGCAACCAGCGGTCATCCGGCCCACATCCAATGGCGGGTTCTCGATTCGAAGATCCGATACGCAGTCCTTTGCTATGGCGTTCCCTTGAAAATCTGGCAGGACAATTTCCTGAAGGAAACGGTGCCAGAGGATATGCGACCGGAATTCCAGCGCAACGGAGCCAGTGTGGAAAGCGAATTGTCCGTCCTGCCGCTCATCGAAAATCATCTGCTTTTGAACGGAACGATCGCGAATCATTCTTACGGCACGACGAACGCATCATCGCTGGGACCGACCAATGACATTTTGCTCGTCACCCGGCTGGATGGTCCCAGCGCCGCCATTGCGAAGGGGCTGGTGGACAAGGCGATCCAGGCGGAAACCGACGGCATGTGGGGCAGGGCCTATTTCGATACGCGCGGCATTGAAACACCCGGCCTAAAATTGGGTGATGAATGGATCGGCGGCGCAGCAGAGATTTGCCGTCAGTTGGGCTTTGAAACCATCGTGGACACCAACGCAGCGACGTTCCCGGCCAGTTTTCCGATGAGCCAGATCGCCATTTACTGCGGTTGGTATGACGAACACGTTTCCGGCCCGTTTACCCTGCCGACCGTCGAGTTCATGCCCGGCGCGTTCGCGTATCATCTGCACTCTTTCAATGGTGTGAACATTCGCGATCCGTCCACGCGCTGGGTGGGCCCGTTCCTGGCCAAAGGTGTGACGATAACGATGGGTTCAGTGGATGAACCTTACCTGCAGGGCACCCCCAACGTGGCCATGTTCTGCTCAGACCTTATTTATGGCGGCTATAGTTTTGGGGAGGCGGCCTATGCCTGCCAGCTGTGGCTTTCGTGGCAGACGACCGTCATCGGCGACCCATTGTACCGTCCTTTTGGAAAATCAGCTGAGGCAATGCACGCAAAACTCGGCGCGGAACGCAGTAAATTATTGGAATGGTCTTATCTCCGGCTTGTGAATCTGAACCAAGTGGCGGTGAAACGGCCACTGTCGCAATTGATCCCAATGCTGGAACAAGTGCCCGTGCTCACCCATAGCCCCGTGCTTACGGAGAAGCTGGCCGATCTGTATGCCGAGCAGGGCAAACCGTCGTCCGCGATTGAAACCTATGAGCGCGCCTTGAACCTGGATCCATCACCGCAACAGCGCATCCGTCTAAGGCTCACGCTGGGCGAAAAGCTGGCCGCGGCAAAGCGTTACGACGAGGCTATCGCGGATTATGAAAAACTTTTGGTTGAAGCGCCCGATTATGCCGGGAAGGATATTATCACCTGGCAATTGGCTGACTTGAAACGAAAGATCATCGCGGCTAACGCTGCTGCAAAACCCTGACCCATGGCCATTTTTTACGACACGCACGCCCATCTCGATTATCCGGATTACGCCGCCGACCTCGTGCAGGTCATCGAGCGCGCACAGGCCGCCGGTATCACTAAAATCATTTCCATCGCGACCGACCTGGATAGCAGCCGCCGCGCGATCGGGCTGGCCGAACGGTTTGAAAATGTTTTTGCCGTCGTCGGCTGGCATCCGTCCAATGCGGAGGAGGCGCCCGACGATATTCGCGCGCCATTACGTGAGATGGTGAAGCATCCGAAGGTGGTTGCGCTGGGAGAAACCGGCTTTGACTATCATCATCTGCCCAGCGGAAAACAGGGAGCCACCGCTGCCGATGATGAGCGCTACAAACGAAAGCAGGCACAAATCTTCCAACAACACCTGGAGATTGCGGCCGAGTCCGGATTGAATTGCGTCATCCACCAGCGGGATGCTTTTGATGACACTATTGCCGCTATGCGCCCGTTTGCGGGGAAGGTTCGTGGCGTGTTTCATTGTTTTGGCGAATCCCCGGCCCGGATGCACGAAGTGTTGGATGTAGGGTCGCTGGTCAGCTTCACCGGCATCGCCACATTCAAGAACGGGCAGAACGTCCGCGACACGATTGCGGCCGTGCCGATGGACCAGTTCATGTTGGAGACGGATTGCCCGTATCTCGCGCCCGTGCCTTATCGCGGCAAGCGCTGCGAGCCGGCGTACGTGAAGGAGATCTCTGAAGTCGCCGCGCAGGTGAAAGGCTGTTCGCTGGAGGAATTGAGCCAGGCGACGTGCGCCACGGCGAACAGGTTTTTTCCAAAGCTCGGGTGATCTAAGGAGCGCGCCCGTCCCCGGGCGCTGCAATTTGCCTACGCTTTGGTACTCAGGAAAGTTCGGATGACCTGTCTGCGCTCAACCTTGCAATGGCCGGAGACGGCCACCCTCCAGGAACAAATCAGACCTCCACGTTTCTTCGACAAACCTGACGCTTTATGTTAAACACAATAGCATTATGAAGATTCGTTCGGGGAAATTGATTGGGTTCACGGTCGGGACGATATGTTTGGCAAATCTGGTCGTGGTAATGATGGCGCACGCAGGTTCTTTTGCTGCCACCGCGGACATGAACAGCACGCGCAGTGATTTTACCGCCACGACGTTGGCTAATGGCAAAGTTCTGGTCGCAGGCGGTTTGGATGTCAGTGGGTTTCTGGCCAGCGCTGAATTATTTGACCCGGCCACCGCCACGTGGACGCCGACCGGCGCTTTGAATCTTACGCGCGATGGCCACACCGCCACGCTGTTGCCGGATGGAAAAGTTTTGGTCGTTGGCGGAGTTGAAGCCAGCGATGCCTCGAGTGACTCGCTCGCCGATGCCGAGCTATATAATCCCGCGGAAGGCAGATGGAGGGTGACGGGCTCACTTCACATCCCGCGCCGCTGGCACACCGCTACATTGTTGTCGGATGGAAGAGTTTTGGTTGTTGGTGGCTACAACGAGAAGAACGGCTTTATCTCTGCCGCAGAATTGTTTGACCCCAAAACCGGCAAATGGTCGCTGACGGAAAAAATGATGACTCCACGGCGTGCCCACACGGCGACATTGCTGGCGGATGGCCGAGTGCTGGTTGCCGGAGGACTTACGCGCCTGGGCAATCTTGCCAACGCGGAAATTTATGATCCCGCCCGCGGCAAGTGGGTCACCGGTGCCGCCATGAGCATGGCGCGCAAGTATCACACGGCGACGCTGTTGCCCAATGGCAAGGTGCTCGTCGCCGGCGGGCAGGGGGTCATCAATAATACGCAAAGCGCGCTTGCGGTCGCCGAATTATACGACCCGGCAGCCGATGCCTGGACCAAGATTTCCCCATTGAACACCGCGCGTTATGGCCAGACGGCCACATTGCTGCAAAATGGAGACGTGCTGGTGACTGGAGGAATCGGCATGGGTGGAATCCTTGCGGATGCAGAGGAATTCAATGCCGCTAACGGGACCTGGACGGTGGCCGGCGCGATGAGTACGCCACGTGTGCTGCATGCGGCAGCGTTATTGCCAAATGGACAAGTGCTGATCGCCGGTGGCAATAAAGACAACGGCAGCCGCAATCTTTCCAGCGCGGAGATATTTAATCCGACGCACTGACTTGGAGCGGTTTATTTTACACTCAAAACTTCCAGCCCGTTCCAGATGGAAACCGTCGGTTTGCCGACGACACCGGCATTTTTCATGGCGGCTTTCAGCTCCTTCGAATTCATAAATTTTTTCAGCTTGGCGGTGGTGCTCCATTCGCACCAGACCAGTATGTCGTTTGGGTTCTTGCTGCCGCGGCAGGCGTAAAAACATTTTTCACCGGACGCCTTGCGGTGTTTGGCGAAAGCTTTGACGCCGCGCTTCCATTTGGCGTAGTTGGCGACTTTGTGCTCGATCATTACGTAGGGCATAGATTTTCCTGGATTGGTTGTTTGAATTATTCCTTCGCGAAAATAATGCTTTGGTTGTGCGGTGTCGAACAGAAGTTCATGAACACTTGATTCAGGGTTGGGTGGGCAGTCCGCTGCCCGCCGCGGGATGTAGTGATTCGTCAGTTTGTTGCGTGAGGAACGACGGCGCGCACGGGAGTGCGCGCCCTACCCTCAAGCCTGCGACCTGGCACTCAGCGGCGTTTCGACTGCTTGCTCAACTGCTTCAGCTTTTTCTCCCAGGCCGCGCCGCCGAGCGGCAGCTTGATCGTGTCATCCTTCAACGAGGAAAACGTGATGGCATTCGCCAGTTCGAGCGAGTGGATGCCTTCCGCGCCGGGGGCGATGAGCTTTGCGCCGTCAAGGATCGCATCCACGAAATTCTGCATCAGCAGCGCGTGCGGGCGTTCCGCGTTCTCCACGGGAATCTCTTCGGTGTGTGACTCCGGTTTCACAAAACCTTCCTTGGACGTTTTGCTGAAACGGATCATGTCCGTGACATTGGTGGTGAGGGAGATCTTGTTGTTCTCCAGAATCGCGCGGCCCAGCGTGCCGGCGATTTCCAGACGATTAGTGCCCGGCGCTTCGCCGGTGCTGCTGATGAAAGCGCCGGTAGCCCCATTGCGCCATTCCAGGTACGCGGTCACGTTATCTTCCACTTCGATATTATGAAAGCGTCCAAACTGGCAGAAGCCACGAATACGGCTGGGCATGCCGCAGAGCCATTGGAGCGCGTCCAGGTTGTGCAAACATTGGTTGATGAGCACGCCGCCGCCTTCACCGCGCCACGTCGCGCGCCAGCCGCCGCTCGCGTAATACGCCTCGGTGCGGAACCAATCGGTGTTGATCCAATTCACGCGCACGATCTTGCCGAGCGTGCCATCCGTGATGAGTTTTTTGAGCAAGCGATACTTCGGCTCGGTGCGCATCTGGAACATGGCACTGAAAACCAGTTTGCGTTTGCGGCGATGGGCGGCGATGAGCTTTTGCGCATCGGCCTTATGCGCGGAGATGGGTTTCTCCACCATCACATGCAGATTGGCGTTCAAGGCCGCGATGCCGAGCGCAGTGTGCTGGTAGTGCGGCGTGCAGATAAGCACGGCGTCCACGGTACCGGAACGGAACAGTTCTTCCGGCGTGGCGAAAATTTTCAGTCCATGTTTGGCGTAGGCCGCAGCTTTTTCCGGCGAACTGGTGACGACGGCCGCCAGTTCACAACGCGCCACGCGCCCGGCCAATAGATAATCGGCGTGGTGCTTGCCGATATTGCCCATGCCGATGATGCCGAGACGCACTTTGCCGAGGGAACGCTTTTTGAATGGCCACATGACATTAACATCCAAGAACCAACATCCAAGCTCCAGAGAAATATGTTAATGTCTCAATTGATTCGGTGACGGGCTAGGGCTTCCAAGAGCCGTAATCGCCGGGCTGTAAGAATTGCCAATCCGGCGTTGGAGTTGAGATTGGACGCATATCTCCGTTTGGGTTGATTTCCAGACTTGGCTGATGTGTTTGACAACCACAGAAAAGGAATACAGCCAGGAAAAGTTCAAAGCAAACAGTGACGGTTTTCATAATGTTCACAGCCTTACTAGGAAACTGAGACACCGCTGGGCCAAAATCAAGAGCCTTTTGGAATCGGTTGCCAGCGCGCTCGCTTCTTCGTTATCGTCCATGCATGGCCGATTCCGTAACAGTCCTTGAGGGACGTATTGCGCCCGCTACTCGCGTGCGTCACGGAGTTCTCGTGTTCGCGCTTATCATCACAGCCATCTCGTATTTGGACCGCGTGTGCATCTCCATGGCCGCGCCGTTTATGCAAAAAGATCTCCATCTGACTGATGCGCAAATGGGTTTTGTGTTTAGCGCGTTCACCTTTGCCTATGCGGTGCTGGAAATTCCCGGTGGCTGGCTGGCCGACCGTTTCGGGCCGCGCCTGATGCTGACGCGCGTGGTGGTGTGGTGGTCGTTGCTGACGGCGGCGACGGGTTTGATCGGCGGGTTCGTCTCGCTGTTCTTTGTGCGGTTTCTGTTCGGTGTCGGCGAAGCGGGGATGTTTCCCGGCCTGTCCCGCGCGTTTTCGCGGTGGCTGCCGCAAAGCTGGCGCGGCAACCCCTTTGGCCTGGTCATCATGAGCGCGCTCATCGGCGGCGCGGTGACGCAGAAGCTCACCGCCAAATTACTCGAGGCCTGGCACGGCAACTGGCGTGCGATATTTTTTGTGTATGCCCTCACGGGGCTCGTGTGGGCGGCGTTGTGGTTCTGGTGGTTCCGCGACGACCCGCACACGCATCCGGCGGTGAATGAAGCTGAATTGAAGATCATCGGCACCACACGACCGATGACCCATCCGCCGGTGCCGTGGGCAAATATTTTGTGCAATCGCTCGATGCTATTGTTATGCGGCATGTACTTCGGCGTCATCTACGGCTGGTATTTTTTTCTGACGTGGATGCCGAAGTATTTGTTGAAGGCACGCGGGTTTGACCTGGCATCGACCGGTTCGCTCGCGATGTTGCCGTTGCTGGCCATGGCAGTGGGCGTGGCATTGGCTGGATGGGTGAGCGATTCTTTGATCCAACGCATCGGGCGGCGCTGGGGACGACGCATCCCGGGGTTGATAGGCTTGCCGCTGGCGGCTGTGTTGCTGGTAGTGGCCATTTTCACGGGCGATGCGAAGACGTCGGCGTATCTTTTTGCCATCGCGGCAGGGCTCGCCACTTTTGGCGTGGCGCCAGGCTGGGCGGCGTGTCTGGACATCGGTGGCGAACATGCCGGAGTCGTAACCGGCACCATGAATACCTTCGGTAATCTTGGCGGCACTGCGATGCCATTGCTGATGGGTTTTTGCCTCCAATGGTGGAACTCGTGGAACGCCTCATTGCTGACGGTCGCGTTTTTCTATCTCGTATCGGCGGCGTGCTGGCTGGGGATTAAGGCAGATCAGCCGATTCCAGAGGTTTAGAAATTATTTCTTCACTGGCTGGTTCGCTTGCGCTTTTTGGATGAGTTGGATGCCGAGATTGACTTTGATCGCTTTGCGCAAGGCTTCCGAAGGTTGGGCGGGTTTGGGTCCACCCGCCATCGCGGTGATATTGCGGCCGATCTGGACGGGTGTGAGGATCAGACCCCAGGGAAATCCCCACCAGCCAAAAACGAGCGAAAATAAACTGCCGCCCAATTGCCGCCGGGTGGCGCAACCGCGACAAGTGATCTGCGATTTAGTCGTCCAGCGGGTCAGTACCAACGCCGACCAGACTTCATACACCTTATGGACGTCGATGGGGCCGAGGCCGCGACATTTTGGACAGTTGCCGCGCCAAACCTCTTCGACATTGCGCTCGAGCACATCCGGCGGGACGTGTTGTGATACGCTCAGGATGTAAGCGCCCTGGTGACATTTTTGGTTGCAGTAACGCTGGTCGCCGTCCCGCACGCCGCCGAAAAGAATTCCCGTACCGCAGTAGCCACACTTTGCCATAGGTCACATGATTTGAGGTTGTGAGGAGCTTAACGGCTATAAAGCGCGAGTCCAGTTCAACTTTGGTAGTGTCTTAAGTTGCCTTCTTAGTCAGTTTCGTTACGCAGAATAAATCAGGAAATGTTCACTTTACAAACCCTGGTCGTGTGACCGCGCCGCACCCTCTGAACTTTGCGGAATCCGAGTCAAAAGAATGAGCCGAAGACGGATGGGATTTCTTTGACGATGACACGCAAACTCAATCCACGCTGGCGTAACTCGGCATCCAGGGCGGCATCGGAATCTTTTGCGCTATCCAAAACATGTTGCACTTCGGCTTCATGTTCGGCAAAGCGGACGGCGTGGGGATGGCGTGGATCCTTCCAATGGCTGAGGAGACGCAAGCGATACTCCGGCACCCTCCAAAGCAAGCGGCCATATTCCAGCTTGGCATATTCTTCGACCTGAATGCCGTTAATAAACATGGTTCAATTATAACACAGGTATTCAGCCAAGCAATCCGATGCGTTTGGCCCAATCCGCATGGGCGCGGTCGCGTGGCTCGTTGCGTTTAAGTTTAGGCTGCTGATCCGATCAGCGTCATATTGCCCGGAAGCTTTAATTTCGAACCGAGCTCAGACACCCAATCAGCAACCTGTTTTCCGCTGGTGAGTTCGCGGCGTGGCATAACCTGGTGTCGTTGTAGAACCAAATTGGAAGAATCGCAAGTCCGGTAGTTGGCAATCCATCACTTCACCAACAACCACGTCAGCAATGGCGCGTAGATGAGGCTGGGCAGATAATCGGTGATGGGGATTTTTTTAAGTTCGAAGATGAGGAGGCCGATGCACGAGAGGAGCATGCCACCCGTGGCGTTCACAGAGTTGACGAGGCCATGCTCGACCACGCTATGGGCATCGAGATAGGGCAGGGCGTAGTTCGTGCAAAGGAGGGTGATGGTGCCTTGCAGGGCCATCACGGGCAGGGCGGCGAGCATCACGCCGGGGCCGAACATGGTCACGAAGGTCATGCAGGCGAGGCCATCCATCGCGCCTTTGACGATGAGCGGATAATAATAACCGCTCAAGCCATCATTCACGGAGCCCAGCCAGGCAAGCGGGGCGAGGCAAAATAAAAGCGCGCAGACGGTGAAGCCGTCATTGAAGCGGTTCATCACGCCGGGACGCAAGAGAGTGATCTGTGTGCGGGCATATTGGCCCAGGCGATTGGACGTTTTTTGCAGGTGCAACAGCTTGCCGGTGAGATTGCCGAGGATCATCGCGAGGGTAACGATGCCGAATTGCCCGCAAATCTGCAGGAAGGTGCCATTGAAGCTTTCCCAGACGAGTTTCAATCCGAAAAAAACCGCTGAAACGCCGAGCACATTTTTCAGGTAGCCCTGTTGTTTCGCGGAAAGGGGTTTGATGATCAGTCCAAGAATCCCGCCGAGGACAATGGCACCTGCGTTGATGAACGTTCCGAGCACGCGTGAACTGAACCAATTTGTGGGGGAAGTGCAAAGAGAAATTTTTTGGGCAAGAATTCGGCAGTGCCCAATATGGCCTTTTTAGTCAGTTCCGCAGGCATGGAGGAAACCAAGCCTCCAGGAGATCAACTCCACCTCGCCCCGTCCCTCTCCCCCAAACATTCGTTTGGGGGAGAGGGGGAAGCGACGTGAGTCACACCTGATGGCAAGGCTAGCAAACCTGTGAAGCGAGGTTTCCATTTTTGCGGGGTGAGGGAGACGACAAGGAATGTCGCTTGAGCTTTCCAGAAGATTCGTGACTTCGCGCGGGCCGGGCACCGCGGAGCGGGGAGGCGGAATTTTCAATGACCATTTTCATTGTCACTAGATTAGTCTCGACAAAAGGAGATTTCATTTTTAAACTACCCGCATTACCGGAGACTAATGCGGGTAGTTTGTGTTTTTGCTGCCCACTATTTGATTTATTGAGATTTCATGGGCGGGATTGTGGCTGGCGTCGTGGCCCGGGTTAGTTCTTTCATGTCAACCAGACAACCCCAATGCGCGGATCGAATAGTGTGCACTGTCGATTAGCAGGTGCTATCCAAAACAAATGGTATCTGCTAAAATTTGGGCGGTTCATGCCTGATGTTGTTAAAATTCACGAGACTATCTCGCTGCCGCACCGGCGTGAGGTGGTGTGGCCTATCTTGAGCCGGACGGATTGGGTGAACCGCGCCATCGGCCTGCCGCCGGTGAAATATGAGGTAAAGCCACTTTCCGAAGGCGGCAGCGAAGTGACGGCGCGTGCGCGGGCTTACGGCTTGTCGCTGCGATGGACGGAATATCCTTTCGAGTGGACGGAGCCAAAGTTTTACCAGGTACGGCGGGTGTTTCATTCCGGACCGCTGGTGGAAGCAGTGCTGGGCTTGCGTTTGAACGAAGCTGGCGAGGGTTGCACGATTGAGATGCATGGAGATTTCACGCCGCGCAACGCGCTGGGCGCGTTTGTTGCGCGACGGTTGCTCGGACCGAAAACGTTGCGGGACCTGCGTACGTTGATCCTCGGTATCAGCGAAAACATCACGGCGCGCCGCGCGATAGTGATACCGAAGTTGCCGACAGCGACGGCGAATCCCACGGTGCTCGAGGTGGGACTGAAAAAATTGCGCGCGGAAAATTTTCCTGAACCGCTGGTCACGCATCTGAAGGAGTTCCTCGTCGAGAAACCGGATGTGGAGATGTCGCGCATCCGGCCATTTGCCGTAGCGCGGGAATGGGAAGCGGACCGCTGGGACGTTCTGAAAATATTTCTGCACGCGACCCGCGCGGGCTTGCTGGATCTGAGCTGGGAAATCCTCTGCCCGAACTGTCGCGGGTCGCGCCAGCCGCGTGCCACCTCTTTGGGGCAGCTCGCGAGCGTGGCGCACTGTGAAGTCTGCAATATCAAGTACGATGCGGAGTTTGATAAATCGGTGGAGCTGAAATTTTCGGTGAACCCGTCGTTGCGTCCATGTGACGACCAGACGTTTTGCCTGGCGGGGCCGGGCGGGAAGCCGCATGTCGTCAGCCAGATCTTTGTCGGGGCGGGCCAGACGCGCGAGTGGGACGTGCCGGAATTGACGCATTACTTCCGGCTGCATTCATTGCAGGTGAAGAATGATGCGACGCTCCCGCCGGAGCCCGAGCTGGGCAAGCCATTGAATATTCAGATCGAGAGCACGCCGGACAATTTTGCTCTACACACCGACCCGGCCACGAGCGCCGCGCATTCGGTTCGCGTGGTGAACCCAAATCCGTTCCCGGTGCAACTGGTCCTGGAGACGAAGAAGCAGAATGATGATATTTTGACGGCGTCACGCGTGACGAACTGGCAGGAGTTCCGGGATCTGTTCACGCGCGAGGTGATTTCGCCGACGGAGCGGATCACGGTGGGCTCGCAAGTGGTGTTGTTCACGGACTTGCGCGGGTCGACGGCGATGTATTCGCGCATCGGCGACGCGCCGGCTTACGTGGTGGTGCGTGACCATTTCAAAACTCTCTTTGAAGCGGTGTCGGCGCATCACGGGTCGGTGGTGAAAACCATCGGCGATGCCGTCATGGCGACCTTCAGCAACCTGCCCGAGGGGTTGCTCGCGGTGCGCGCGATGCATGAGCAATTAGCGCGTGAAACTTCCAGCAAAGGCTCACGATTGCAGCTCAAGTCCGCGCTGCATATGGGGCCATGCCTGGCAGTGAACGCGAATGAACGGCTGGACTTTTTTGGCACGACCGTGAATTTTGCGGCGCGCCTGGTGGAACATGCATCCGGCGATGATTTGATATTGGCCGACGAGGTTTATCAGCGTGCTGATACGCAGGCGTTTCTCAGCAAACTGGGACAGATGGGGGTCTCAGGCGAGGAACAGTTCACTGGAATTCCGCGTCCGGTGAAGGTCTGGAGCATCCCGATGCTGGCAAGCGCGGGTTCCACTCTCACCAAATAATGCGATGCGAATGCCAAATTATGTTAAGTCGATGCCCCCCGGATTTGGTTTATGCTATGGCGAGTTGAACTGAATGAACGTAGATACTGAACAACTGGTGCGGGTGAAGGATGTTTTAGGCAAACGCAAACGCTTCGTGGATGCGGCGCATTGCAGGCCGGTGGATCGTCCGCCGGTATGGATGATGCGGCAGGCGGGGCGCGCATTGCCGGAATACCGGAAGCTCAAGGAGACTTACTCGTTTGTGCAGCTCGTCCAGACGCCTGAACTGGCCGTGGAGGTGACGTTGCAACCGGTGCGGCGATTTGCTTTCGACGCGGCGATCTTGTTCAGCGACATCCTGGTGATTCCCGAAGCGATGGGTCAGACGTATCGGTTCCGCGAGACCGGCGGGATCGAGATGGATTTTGCGGTGCAATCGGCGGCGGACATAGAAAAGCTTTCGGTCGAGCGCGTGACGGAGCGATTGAGTTACGTGGACAAGGCGTTGCGGATATTGCGGAAGGAATTGGGCAATGACACGGCGTTGATCGGTTTCAGCGGATCGCCGTGGACGCTGGCGACCTTCATGATGGAAGGCGGCAGCGCCAAAAAATATTCGCGGGCGATGGCGTTGTTCCACGAAGACCGGAAAACGTACAACGCTCTGGCGGAAAAATTGACGGCGGCAGTGACGGCCTATCTGAAGATGCAGGTCGCGGCGGGGGTGGATGTGGTGCAGATTTTTGACAGCCATGGCGGGCACCTGGCGCCGACGGATTTTCAGGAAGCGAGCGGAAGGTGGATGGGGCAGATCATCGCTGCGCTCAACGACGGCGCACAGGGGACTGCGCGCCCTACCAGGGTTCCCGTGATTGCGTTTTCGCTGGGGACGCACGGGAATTGGAATGATCTGGTCGGGACGGGCGCGAACATCATCGGGATTGATTGGGAGACGAAGCTGGCAGATGTGCGAAAGGTGATTCCCGAAGGCATTGGATTGCAGGGGAACCTGTCGCCGGCGCTATTGTGTGATGCCACGCCAGCCGTGGTGGCGACAGAGACGCGCGCGGTGTTGGAAGCGATGCGAGGCCGCTGCGGGCACATCTTTAATCTCGGCCATGGTTTGACGCCGGGGGCAAAGCTGGAGAACATTGCGGCCGTGATTGATACCGTGCGGAATTTCAAATGAAGACGCTACAAGTAGACCTGGATCTGGTGAAAAAATATAACGTGGCCGGGCCGCGTTATACGAGCTATCCGCCGGCCACGAAATTCACGGACGCGATCTCGTGGCAGCAACTTTCCGAAAAGATCGAAGATAACAACAAGTCGACGCGCGACCTCTCGATCTATTTTCACATTCCTTTCTGTGAAACGTTGTGCTGGTTCTGTGGTTGCACCACGGTCATCACGCTGAATCACGACAAGGGGCGCGATTACATCGATTATCTGGGACGCGAAGTGGCGACGATGGCGCCGAAGTTGAATCCGGAGCGCAAGGTGGCGCAACTGCATTTTGGTGGCGGGTCGCCGACGTTTTTGCGTCCGGATGAGATTCGTCGATTGGGTGACATCATCCATAAACACTTCAAGTTTTCGCCGGACATCGAGGCGAGTGTGGAAGTGGACCCCCGGCGGCTCACGCGCGAGCACATGGTGGCGTTGCGCGAGGTCGGTTTTAACCGGGCGTCGATGGGCGTGCAGGATTTCAATCCAAAGGTGCAAGAGGCCATCCATCGCATCCAGCCGCGTGAGATGACGCAGCAGGCGATGGATTGGATGCGCGAGCTGGGCTACGGCTCGATCAATCTGGATCTGATCTACGGTCTGCCGAACCAGACGCCGGAATCGTTCAATGAGACGCTGGAGACGGTGCTGGAGATGAAGCCGGACCGGCTGGCGGTGTTCAGCTACGCGCACGTGCCGTGGATAAAACCGGCGCAAAAGATTTTGCAGGAAAAAGTTTTGCCGTCGCCGGAGACCAAGCTGGAGGTATTGAAACTGGTCATCGAAAAACTGACGGCGGACAACCAGTACGTTTATATCGGGATGGACCATTTTGCGAAGCCGACCGACGAATTGGCGGTAGCGCAGCGCAATAAACAGCTGCAACGGAATTTCCAGGGTTACAGCACCAGGGCGGGGTCGGATATCTATGCGTTTGGGATGTCGAGCATCTCCCAGATTCCGGAGGCGTACTGGCAGAATGAGAAAGAATTGCCGAAATACCAGGAAGCCGTGGACGCCAGCAATGTGCCGTTGCAAAGGGCCTACTTTTTGACCGAGGAGGACAAGATACGCCGGGAAACCATCATGCGGGTGATGTGCGACCTTTCGCTGGATTTCGGGGCGATGTCACAACGCCTGGGCATCAATTTTGAGCAGCATTTTGCGGTGGAACTCGCGGCATTGGCACCTTTCGAGCAGGACGGCTTGATACGGTCGCGACCGGGAGGAATTGACGTCACGGACGGGGGACGGTTGTTTATCCGCAACATTGCGATGTGTTTTGACAACACACTAGGGCCAACGAATGAGCGGCGTCATTCCAAGACGATTTAGAGCACGAGAATCGCTGGAGACAACCGGTTCGCGCCATTTATTCGTTTGACAATTAACATATTATTCATACTGTTAAAGGGAACATAAACTTTCGGCCAGAGCAGGTTATGAAATTCATGAAATATCTTTTTACCGGTTTGATCGTAGTCGGAGTCGCTTTGGCGACAGTCGCCACAAGCCGTGCGGCTGACGGGACAATTCCGGCTAAAGTGGTGCGTATCAAAGGTTCCGCCCGCTATACCACCGATAATACCACCTGGCATACTTTAACACTGAACCAGATAATCGAGCCCGGCACAGTCATCCAGACCGGTGGGGACAACTCGATGGTGGACATCATCCTGGGTGAGGGAGATGTGGACCAAAATCCCCAGCCCTTGAATAACACGGTGAGTTATAATCCGCAGGCGCAACAGAATCTGGTGCGTATTTGGGCTGACACCACGCTGGGGATCGACAAATTGACCCAGATGCAAATGGGCTCGGAAACGATGACGGACACGCAGTTGGATCTCCGCGCAGGCAGCGTATTTGGCACAGTAGTGAAGCTTTCGCCCACTTCGAAATATGAGGTCAAGGTTCCGAACGGCGTGGCAGGAATCCGCGGAACCATTTACCTGATCAGCGCCACGGGCGTCATTGCGGTGCTGCAAGGCTCCGTGATCGTTGCTTACATGGATGCCAGCGGCAACCCGGCAACCAAACAGGTTGATAAGGGCTACGAGTTTGATACGCACACCGGCGAATTGAAGCCGTTGTCGGAGTTACATGTCGGCCAATTGATCCGGCTGGCGTGGGAAGCGCAGATTGTTGTCAATCGGCCGTCGACGGTGATAGTGGATCACACGGTGTATGATGTGTCTCCGGTAACGGGCCATCCGCCCGCCCCGTAACGCGGACTGAATTTTTGAAACCAGAGCAACCTTGTGTTGCTCTGGTTTTTTTGTTTAGTTCGCAGAGGTGAAGTTATCGCCTGCCAAGCTTGTCCCCGTTCTCATCATCTGCTGCGTTGTGGTTTTGGTCTGCGCGCTGAGCGCGCTACGGCTGAATTTCTTCGAACGGCTGGAATGGGTCACCTACGACATGCGGGCGCAGGCCGCGCTCAAACTGCCGGAACCCACGGGGACGAATTTTGGGTTCGTCTACATGGATGAGGACAGCATCAAGGCTGTCCAAAACGGGTCGGTGGGTTTTCATTTTGGGCTGCTTTGGCCGCGGCAGGTCTATGGCTGCCTGTTGCAGGAACTGGAGGCGCAGGGAGTGCGGACGGTGGCGTTCGATGTCATTTTCGGGGGCTTGCGGCCGGACCACCCGCCAGTGCGCATGACGGATGGGAGGCTGGTGGAGTCGGACGAATTTTTTGCGATGGAACTCCAGCGGGCGAGCAATGCGATCATTGCGGTGACGGAGGACGTGCAGCCACCGGCAATGTTTGCGACCAACGCATTGCCTGGCGAGATCACAACGGAGAAGGACGCGGATGGCGTGTTGCGGCGAGTGCGGGCTTTTGAGGATCACGTGTGGTGGCATCCGGCGTTTGAGCAGGCGGCGCGCGAGTATGGACTGGACCTGGCGGAGGCAAAGGTGGAGACCAACCAGATAGTCCTTTATCAGGGGACGAAAGAGATTCCGGTCCCGCTGGACACGAACGGGGAATTTTCATTGGCAGGTTTTGGGGCGCGGCTGTGGCCGGGCGCGCCCACGACGGCCAAACCGTTCGTCCGGCAGCGGGTCTGGCACATGGGCATTGTGCTGGCGGCGCAGGAATTGAAACTGGACCTGGACAATGCCGAAGTGGACCTGCCGCACGGGAAGATAACGCTGCGCGGGGCGAACGGCGTGGTGCGGGTCATCCCGGTGGATGAGAACGGATATTTTTATATTGATTGGGGAATAGGCCCGGATGATCCGCGCATCGCCCGGGAATCGATCGGAAGCCTGTTGCTGCAAAACCGATACCGGCGGGCCGGGGAAACGAATGAGTTGAGAAATCGCTGGGAGGGCAAGCTGGTGGTAGTGGGTTCGGCGGTGCAGGGCAATGACCTGACCGACCGCGGCGCGACGCCGATCCGTAAGGACACGTTGCTGGTGAGCAAACATTGGAACGTGGCGAACTCGATCATCACCGACCGTTTTGTCCGGCGCAGCAGCCTGGCCACGGAACGATGGCTGATCGTGATCCTTGCGCTGTTATCGGCGCTGGTGACGTGGCGGCTGCGGGTCTTGATGGCGTCGTTGCTGGTCGTTTTGCTGGCGTTGTCGTATGTGGCTTGGTGCTTCTCCATGTTCGGAAACGAGCGCATCTGGCTGCCGATGGTGTGGCCGGTGCTGGGCGGTTTTTTCATGACCCATGTGTGTTTGATCACGTGGCGGGTGCTCTTTGAGCAGGCGGAACGGCGGCGGGTGCGGAATATATTCTCGAAGATCGTTTCGCCGGACATCGTCAATGAATTGCTGAAGACCGAGCGCCTTTCGCTGGGCGGCACGCGGCGGGAGATCTCGGTATTTTTTGCCGATGTGCGGGGGTTCACCAACCTGACGGATGAAAGCCATGCGCGGGCCACAGAATACGTGAAGGAGCACAAGCTCAACGATGCCGAGGCGGAAGCGTATCTGAATGAGCACGCGGAAGAATCGTTGCGGACGGTGAACGGCTATCTGGGACTGATCGCGGACACCATCAAAAAACACGGCGGCACGCTGGATAAATACATCGGTGATTGCGTGATGGCGTTCTGGGGCGCGCCGACGGCGAACCGGAAACATGCGTCGGCCTGTGTACACGCGGCGATCGACGCGCAACGGGCGATGCGGGAATTGAACCAGCAACGAAAAGCGGAGAACAACAAACTGGAGATCGAGAACATGGCGCGCCTCTCGGCAGGGTTGACGCCCAAACCGTTATTGTCCTTGCTCATGCTGGGCAGCGGCATCAACACGGGATTGACAACGGTGGGTTTGATGGGGTCGGAGTCGCACATTTCGAATTACACGGTATTCGGGCGGGAAGTGAACCTGGCGAGCCGGCTGGAGGGGTTATCAGGACGGGGGCGCATTCTCATCGGGGAGACGACGTATGTGCACCTGAAGCGCGATGACCCGATGCTGGCGGCGAAGTGCGTGGAATTGCCATCGCAGGAAGTGCGGGGGTTCCGTACCCCGGTAAAGGTCTATGAAGTGCCGTGGCTGCCGGAGGGTGCGCGGCCGATGGAGGATGAATTTCCGTCGTCGCCGACGGGCGAGACGATATTTATTCCGAAGCATCCAAAGAAGCCATGAGACTATCGGGCGTTTAAGGATTCGCCTGGTTGGTGCTTTTGTTCAGTGAATCCTCCAGGAGTTTTTCCAATCCGTCGGCGCGTCCATGCACAACCGTCGGTCCGAGCTCTTCACGCCCGTTGGTGATCCTAATCACCCAATATTCATCTGGTTTTTCAGAATCGCGGCCGACCTGGTAGTGGAACGCATTATACTGGTAATCAAAAACGACATCGAATCTGTTAAGCGGGTTGCTGTGATGGGCCGCCACATTCGTGATGGATTGGAAGGCTGAAATGAGGGCAGCGATTTCAGATGGTGTATTGATTTCGCGGCGACGATTTCCCTGGCTGAGGACCAATGTGTTGATGGCGGCGGGATGGAAGCCGCGAAGTTCCTCGAGCAGCTTCATATCGTCGTAATGAGAAACGACATTGATGAGCAAGATGACACCCAGAGCGCCCAACCATGGCCAAATCATTTTTTTACGATTTTTTCCCTGGTAACGCACGCACTGGACCGCAAACCAAACAGCGAAGAACAGGAGCGGCAACAACAGCCAATATAAATTGTGAGGTTGGTACATGAGGGTCAGGACTCGTGAGTTCCGCGGATGGCCTGGCAGGCCAGTTCGTCCAGTTTGAGGATGGTATTCCAATTGCGGGCGGTGACGGGTGAGCCGGCAAACCGGTCGAAGAGGGCAGGGAGCTTTGATTTGCCCGCGCCATTGGGAAAATGAACCCAAAGGGCGTCGCCGACCAGGAGGACCTGCTCACCGTTGGCGGCGCGTTCGCGCAGCTTTTCCGCGACGTCGGGATGGGGTGGTTTTTTCGACAGAGCAAGTGCGACGAATTGGGGTTCTTTTTTTGTGGCGGCAGAGAATGGGTTGCTCTTGAGGTAAGCGGACCATTGGAGAGCGGAACGGACGATGACGTGGATGGCGATACCCCAACGTTGTTGGATGGCGCGTTCAAGAGAGGTTTCGAGGGCTTGTGCTGATGATGAGGCGTTGAAGACGAGGTTGCCGCTTTGGATGTAGGTCTGGACACAGTCCGCACCAATGTCCGCGTAGAGCGAGCGGAGTTCAGCCATGGGAACCAGATTGTTCCCGCCGACGTTGATGCCGCGTAACAGGGCGATATAGGTGGCGGATTTTTTCATCCAATCCTTGCCTGCAAGCTTTCCATGCTCTTTTTCACAGTCTGTCGGTCAGACAATGGAAAGCGGGGAAAGTGCTGGCGTCAATGGGGAAAAGTGAGTGGTTACCAACGAAGGTTGGTAAAAAGAAAAAAACGGCACAGCCCCTCACGTTGAATCCTGGAGGCAATGCCGCTTCGCGTTAAAAAACGCCCGTTTCGATCTGACTTATCCGCCGGGGGAAAGGGCCTTTTCTGTACTGGGCTGATGGGCCTGGGACGGCGTTTGCGCTTTAGCCGCTGCCGCGTCCGCACTGGGTTTTGCGGCACAACCGGTGAAAGTCAGCGATACAGCAAGCAGGCTGACGGCTGCAACCATGGTCCTTAGTACTTTCATTGGTTTTTTCCTTCCTGGTTATTTGCGACGTTGTTTCCTGACAACGTCCAGCCATTAGAAGCTTTTCCCTGGTACAGGTACTGGGACTAGAGGAACCGGGGAAAGGTTTCCATTCCTAATGGCAACCATGCGTAACTTTTATGACGACTGTTTGAGACAGTCAACCCCAAAAGTTAATTATTCTATGCAAGGCCGTCTGGCCCGCGAATGAGAGGTTTTGCCGTTTTGTCGGGCGACATAACGAGTCGCCAAGCTACAATATCACTGCAATCGCGAAACGGTGCTTCTTTACGCCAGGCCGGAGGTCGCGGCTCTACGTAAGGCAGGGATGCCTGACGCTACGGTCATTAGCTTTAATGCGTGGTCTTCTGTTCCTTTTGGGCCGCCTGATCGATTTCGCGGCCGACTTTTTGACCCCACGCCAGCCCGACATTTGAAGATTCCTGCATCACCTGCGGCATGGTGGTGATGACTTTTTGGCCGGTGGGACTTTCGTAGAAAGCATTCAAATTTTTGAGGTCATCGAGCGTGTAATATTTGTCGTATATCGGGATGATCTGGTCGAGGAGCTCGCGAACATCCATTTTATCAGACATGCGGGTCCAGAAATCCTCGGAGACGCCGGGTTGCTGGGCTTTGAAGGTGGTGATCATTTGCTCCTTCATCTGGGTCATCAGCTTTTCCATGCCCATGAGACGGAGCAGTTTTTGGATCTCAGCGCGCTTGGCCGGAGAGATTTGGGCCTGGGCGGCGGACACGAACAGGGAAACAACGAGGAGAATGGCAATGAATAATTTTTTCATAGGATTTCAGGTGTTGGTAGAACCGGAAACAGGAGAGCGAAAATTGGAAGGGGGGGAAAGGAAAATATCCCAAACCGTCCCAGGTCGAACTGTGTCAAAATAACTGAATTCGTGGCTTTATTGTGGACCGGGTCGCCATCGGGGAAGTGAATTGGTGTCCATACTCCGCTGCTGGCGGGCCCGTTCTGACCGCTTTTGGCGAAGCTCATCCGGCGTGATGCTCACCTTGAAGGTCGCTTTGTTTTGCGCCCACCATTTTTCCCATTGCTCCGGCTGGTCGGCGGGAAAGGTTTGTCCGGTCAAATCTGTAAGATTGTTGTATACCCTAGCCCGGATAGCTTCCTCTGGATCCCGCAGCAACGGAATGAGCAATTCAACGGTAACTGTGTCTAGATCATTTCTCATGATGGTGGCGAGCCCGATCATGCGGACCGACGGATTGGAATTTTGCAGCAGTGGCCTGGCTTCTTCGGTGGAGATGCCTGAAGGCCCTGTTCTGGCCGGATTCCGAAGGTAGGCCACCGCCACGCCAGCCACATCCAAACGAGGTACGCTGAACAACGGCAGCAAATCCTCCCGTGGAATATTCACGTTGGGCATCCTCATGAGTAACCGCAAACCGGCCATCTGGACGTTTGAGTTCGTGTCTTTCAACATCTGTTGAAATAGAGGGACGTGTTTGGGCGTTTCGTCCCGCTGATACTCCAGATACACCAGTGCGCTTTCGCTAATTTCCCTATAATCATCCCGCAACAACTCCAACATACGGTCAAAGAATATGGGGCTTTCTGAGTTCATCGCCGCATTCACGGCATGCAAGCGCACCTCGGGGTCAGGGTCGCTGAGCAGGGCGGGTATCACTTTCATCAGCTCAGGATTCATCACCGTATGACGGCTTGGCGCTTCTTCATCAGGGTCATGTTTGTCTATCAAAGTGGTGTACATGTTTTCAGCCATCGACATGGCATGGGCGCGCACGGCTGGGTTGGTGCTTTGAATAGCGGAGAGAAGGGCGGAAGTGCCATTGGTACCGAGTTCCATCAGATGAGCGGCGGCAAACGCACCTTCATTGTCCGCCAGCGCGGCGGTGAACACATGAATGGCGGGGGCAAATTCGAGGTCGCGCATCTCTTCCGGTTGGAAGTTCCAGGTCTGTTTCATCAACCACCACGCGGTGCCTTTATTGATGAGTGAAATCGTGCGACTGCAAATTGGAAGCTCTTTTCGCCCGACGGCTGCATATGGAACCACTTTGGCTGCGTCTATCTCTGACCGGCTGCTGAGCTGGGTATCCGGCTCCGGATAATCGGGGAGCATTCCAGTGGTAGGTCGGCCTGTCCGGGCAGCCATTTCCACACGCATGGTCCGCATGCGCTCCATAGATTCTTCGCGTCTGGCAAGCATGTTGGTCCGATATTGGAAATTTCCGGCCTGGTCATGCTCAAAGGATTCCTTTTCAACCAATGGTTCGGGCGAGAGGACGTAAACCTGCACTTCGGATGGCGTGTGGTTGAGCGAGGAAATCTTCAAGGGAAAAACGCAACGCGCGCTGGCAAAGCTGATCTGGAGTGGGTTTAGTTCGCCATTGGCAAGTTTCTCGGCCTTTGCCTCCAGTGACCCGCGCTCCAGGTTGATTTTTACGGCGATGAAATACCAGCCGCGCTTCACATACGAATCAATGACGTCTGTCGAGTTGGTCGGAAAAGTGAACTCGTTTTGTTTCAACCAGTTTTCGAGGGCGGCGGCGTCTTTCGTGGATAATACCGCGATATCATACGCGCCGACGGTTTTGACCTCGATGACCTTGACGGGCGGTTCTTCCGCTTCTTTTCCGTATGCGCCGCTCGTCATGCCCATGGTTTGCATGCGCGATTGTTCAAAAGTCTTTTGCGTGAACTTGCTCAGTTCGTAGAAACATTCCATCGAACCTTTCTTCACGGTCGGCAGATTGGGTACGGGGATGAGCCAGCCAAATTCATCGAGCGGGCCGTCGTACCTGACCTGGAGGAGCAATTCTTCATGGCCGGCGTCATAAGCGATGATGGCTTTTTGGGTGGGCTCGTTGATGTCCTTTTGCTTGTCCCAAACGAATTTTTTGGCGACGAAGCAGCCATCGGCGTGAAGGTTGAATGGCGTGATCGTCAGCGCGAGGCAACTCAGAACCGCGAGAACAAAACGAAGTAATAAAGACTGATGACCCCGAATCCCAGAATCAGTTTTCATGATGGAATCCTGAACCTGAGGCGGGATTCTGTCACGCAGGAATTATGGGGGCGCGGGCGAGGCATGGTGCGCAAGGACTTAACGAGCTTTATTTCCAAATAAACGATGACTCAGCGAAAAAATGAAGCACGTTTTTAGAATCTGCGAGGCGAGGCTTTTGTAAATGGAGTATTTGCAGTGATTTACAACAGTCTTTTCAGGTTAAAAAATCATACCGACTTCGCAACGGTAGCGATTACAAGGTGGCGGAGGGGTGGTAAAATCGCGGGATGACAAAGAATGTGTCAGGTGCCAGGTGTCCCGCCGCCGCTCCCGTCTTCGTTTTACTTCGACGTGGCAAGTCGCTTTGGCGCGGCAAGCAGGTGTCAGGCGGGGAAAAGCGCCAGGGGGCTGCCACGTGGAACGTGGTAAACCGCACCCCACGACGCTTCGTGCGGATCGGCCTTCACATCAAACACGAGAAATCGAGGGCCATCGTGAAAAATCCAGTTTCATCGTGTTTAAATCGTGTTTCGAATCGTACCAGATTTCCTAAGGAATTGGCTTCCCAAGCCCCACGAATTAGTGGCTCTAGAAGAGCTGTTCGCTTCGCGAACTGTGGTGTGCATTATCGTGTTTTATCGTGGCAAAAATAAGGAATCCTTTTTTGCACACAATCTTCCGGTCTCGTCTGAAGCTCCGGAAGTTATCCGCCGCCGCTGTGCGATGGCGGGGCGGGCGAACACGACTGGGAGTGATTCCGACTGATTTAAGATATTTTAAGCAATTATTTCAGCTCCAATTGAAAATTAAGGATGAAACCAGCCATGATCTCAAACTTGTTGGCAGAACGCCTGCGCGTCGGGAAGATCAATCGTTTCCGACCGATTCCGACGAATGTGGCCTCCCAGGCCCGCCACTAGTCAGGTGCCCAAATGAGCTGTTCGCCGCGCGAATTGTGGTCAGGGTGCTTTGTGGGGGGTGGCAAAGAATGGATTTACCCTTCGTCAATTGGCGCGATTGCCAAAATGCAAAAGGAGGTGTAATTAGCACCGCGGAAAATCAAACCACTAAACTTTATGACTATGAAACGATTAGATCGCAGGGAATTTGTGCAACGTGCCGGCCTGGCCGGAATCTCCGTACTGGGTTTGTGGGGCGGATTGAACACGGTGATGGCGGATCCTGACCCGGCCCCGGGGCAAACGATGGCGCCCGCCGGAACCGGGGAGGCGGAAGTGCATTCGTTCAAGTTCGGCGGCGTGGACGCTTACGTGATCCTGGAGGGCGCAATCATGATTCCGGGAGTGCAACCGATGTTTTGCGGGGAAGCCAAGCCGGACGAATTGGAAACGGTGATGCAACGCAATTTTGAATCCTCGCACCGGCTGGCCTTGAGCTTGAACGTGCTGGTCTTAAAATTGAAATCGGGCGTGACGTTGTTCGATGCGGGAGCGGGCAACGCGTTCGGGCCGATGGCGGGTAGGCTGGTGCAGGGTTTGGCCAAGGTGGGCATCGCGCCGGGTGATGTGACGACGATTTATGTGACGCACGCGCACCTGGACCATATCGCGGGTCTAGTGGGCGATGGGGGCAAGCTGGTGTTTCCGAAAGCGAAGATTGTTACCGGACAGACGGAATTTGAATTCTGGACGGGTGATGCGCCGAATGTGTCGAAAGTGTTGCTGGCGGATGACGCGCGGAAGCAGATGCTGGCCGGGATCAAGCAGGTGCTGGCATCGGTCAAGGGCAGCGTGGAGCAGCATGGGCCGGGCGCTGTGACGCCGGAGGTCGAGATGGTCGCAACGGCGGGCCATACGCCGGGGCATGTGGCATATCGGGTCACGGTGGGCGGCGAGACGCTGTTGGTGATCGGGGACACGGTGCACGTGTGGTCGGCACAGTTTGACCGGCCGGAATGGTCGATGGCTTACGATACGGACCCGGCGATGGCGATTGCGACGCGCAAAAAGCTGTTCGAAAAGGTGGCCGATGAACGCACATTGATACAGGCCTATCATCTGCCTTTCCCGGGTCTGGGGAACGTTCGGAGGGTGGGCAAGGGTTACGAATGGGTGCCGAAGTCGTGGGTGTAAGGATTTCTTACTCGTCACTGACAGATTGTTTGTTACATTAGCGGCTATGCGAACGGCAATATATCCGGGGAGTTTTGATCCGTTGACCAATGGTCACCTGGATGTGATCGAGCGGGCGACGAAGCTGTTTGACCGGGTGGTGGTGGCGGTGGCGGCGAACGAGGGCAAGAAGCCGATGTTCACGCTCAAGGAACGGGTGGACCTGGCGACGCGCAGCATCAAGCATCTGAAGACGGCGGAGGTGGATTCGTTCGACAACCTGCTGGTGGATTATGTGCAGAGCCGCGGCGCGCGGGCGATCGTGCGGGGGTTGCGCGCGGTATCGGACTTTGAATTTGAGTTTCAACTGGCGTTGATGAACCGCAAGTTGAATGAACAGGTGGAGACGATTTTTATGATGCCGAAGGATACGTACACATTTTTGAGCTCGCGGATCGTGAAGGAGATTGCCCGGTTGGGCGGGGACGTGCGGGCATTTGTGCCGGTGCACGTGGAAAAGGCTCTGAAGACCAAACTGCGTTCTAAATTTTGAGTTTTTAACTTTTGGTTTTAAGTTGGGAACAGCTTGAACTGAAAGAACAGCCATGCCACTGATATTCAACATCCGTCACCTGAACCGGGAGGACCTGCATCTGAAGGGTCAATTGCCGGTGACGGAACTGGACCTGCAGGACGAGGAAGTGGTGCACCCGGGACCGCCGTTGGAGTACGACCTGGAGGTTCAAAAGATTGATGATGCTATTCTGGTCACGGGGAAGCTGCATCTGATCTTGGACTGCGAGTGTGTGCGGTGCCTGAAACCGGTTAAATATCGCATAGATTTGCCAGATTGGGCGGCGCATTTGCCCTTAACAGGTGAGGAAAAGGTGGCCGTAGTGAATGATTCGATAGACTTGACGGAACTGGTGCGTGAAGATATTCTGCTGGCGTTTCCGCAACATCCGTTGTGTAGTCCGGATTGCGGGGGGCTGCCTCCCAAACCCAGCAAGAGGCAAAAAATCAGCGGTAAAACTCCCAGTGAGGGTGTTTCGTCGCCATGGACAGAGCTGGAAAAACTGAAATTTAAGTAAAATTATGGGCGTTCCTAAGAGAAAACCATCGACGAGCCGCATGAAGATGCGTCGTGCATACAACAGCGTGCTCAAGCTGCCGCAACTGAATACCTGCCCGCAATGCGCGGCGCCGTATGTGCCGCATCGGGTGTGCCCGGCGTGCGGTTTTTACAAAGGCCGCCAGGTCATCAGTGTTTCGGCAGGTGCGTAATAGATTTTAACTGAGAATCGCGGAAGCCACGTGGCCGCGATTTTTCTTTTATATGCGAATTGCAGTGGATGTCATGGGCGGCGACCACGGTTGCGGGCTTGTCATTGCCGCGGCAAAACGCGCCCTTGAAGCCAATAAACAGATCGAGGCGCTTTACCTCGTTGGCAATAAGGCTGATATCCATGCGGCGCTTCCCCCCGGCGGTTTTCGCGACCATCGCGTCAAGGTCATCCATACCACCGAAGTCGTCACGATGGAGGACAAGCCGGTCAACGCGTTGCGCAAGAAGAAGGATTCATCCATTGTGCGCGCGGCCGAACTGGTGAGTGAAGGGAAGGCGGACGCACTCATCTCGCTGGGGAACACGGGAGGAATTTTTGCCGCAGCTACGTTCAAGGTCGGACGATTGGCGGGCGTTGACCGCGGTTGCATTGCCACGATGGTCCCACGCCAGGACAATGAATTTGTGCTGGTGGATGCAGGTGCGAACATCGAGTGCAAGGCGAGGCACCTGGCGCAATTCGCGGTGATGGGGAGTGTTTATTCCAAAGAAGTGCTGGGACGCAAAAAACCGCGTGTGGGTGTGTTGAGCATCGGCACGGAGGATTCCAAGGGCAATGAATTGACGCTGGGCGCGTTCAAGCTTTGCAAGCAATTGGATAACATCAATTTCATCGGCAACGTGGAAGGCCACGACCTGTTCAAGGACCACGTGGATGTGGTGGTGTGCGACGGCTTCGTGGGGAATATTGTTTTGAAGGCGGCTGAGAGCCTCGCGGTGGCCATGTTTTCCATGCTTAAGCGCGAGCTGATGAGCAATCCCAAGCGGCAGATCGGCGCCTATCTGGCGCAAAGCGCGTTCCAGGCGATCCGCAAGCGGATGGATCCGGAAGTTTATGGTGGTGCACCGTTGCTGGGCTTCAAGGGCACGGTGATGAAGGCGCACGGTTCAGCGCGCGAACGCGCTGTTGTAAGCGCGTTCCGTGTGACGGCTGAAACGGTGTCTCACCAGGTGAACAAGATCATCGAGCGCGAAATCGCGCGGGCCAATGAGATTTTAGACGCGGCCGGCGCTACCGCAGCCGCACCAGCTTCTGAATGAGTAACATCAAACAATTTACCAATCCGCGCGCGGCAAATGGTTATCAAGGGCGTTCGTGCGCGGTCGTGGGAGTGGGTTCTTACGTTCCTGAAAAAATCCTGACCAATGCGGAACTGGAAAAAATGGTCGAGACTTCGGACGAATGGATCATCACCCGCACGGGAATAAAGGAACGACGCATCGCGGCGGCGGATGAATTCACGTCCGACATGGCGACCAAGGCGGCCTTGCGTGCAATGGAAATGGCCAACGTCACGGCGGACCAGATCGACCTCATCATCGTGGCCACCATCACGCCCGATATGCCGTTTCCTTCCACGGCGTGCCTGGTGCAGCGGAAGATCGGAGCGAAGCGTGCGGCCTGCTTTGACATGGAAGCGGCGTGTTCAGGTTTTGTTTACGCACTGGAGATCGGGCAACAGTTCGTGATGTCGCAGACCTATAACACTGTGTTGGTCATCGCGGCGGAAAAGCTTTCATCGATTGTGGATTGGACGGACCGCAATACCTGCGTGCTGTTTGGCGACGGCGCGGGTGCGGTGGTTTTACAGAACCGGGCGGATTCGCACGGACTGATGACCGTGGTCATGGGCGCGAACGGCGAAGATGCGGATCTGCTCTATATGCCCGGTGGCGGGAGCCGTTGCCCGGCGACTGCGGATTCGGTGACGGGGAAGCAACATTATTTGCACATGGCGGGGAAAGAAACGTTTAAGAGCGCGGTACAGGCCATGCAAAGTGCAGCAATGGAGGCGTTGCGCCGGTGCAACCTGAATATTTCGCAGATAAAATGCATCATCCCGCACCAGGCGAACCAGCGCATCATCAGCGCGGTGGGAGACCGGTTGGGCGCCACGCCGGAGCAGCTTTTTGTCAACTTGCAGAAGTACGGTAATACCTCGGCGGCGTCAGTGGCGATCGCCCTGGATGAGGCAGTGGCGGCGGGGAAGATCCTGCGGGGTGACCTGGTATTATTGGTCGTTTTTGGGGCCGGTTTGACGTGGGGGGCGGCGGTGATTGAATGGTGAGAGCTTATTGACGACAGCCAACTGAGTGTTATAGTGAATCATATTATGAGTGCGCGTAGTATTTCCCAAAATTCCTCGTTTCAACAGCCCGTTACCGTCCAAAGCAGGCAGGTCAATCTGTCACTGACGGAGGACAATGTGGTCATCCACAAGAACGGAATCGAATTTCGCAGCCCCGCGCCTTTCGCCTCGTGGACTGAGATGACCGTGACGCTGAAATCACCCGAGGACGGAACGGTGAATTGTTCCGGCGTGGTGATCTCGTGCACGGGGAGCAAACATGCCGGGTACCATGTCTCCATGGTGTTCACCGGAATGTCCAAGCAGGCACAATCGCGATTGAGCCTGATGGCGCTGGTCTAATTTTTTGACAGCTATTCCCGTTGAGTTTCTGTTCTCAACGGGATTTTTTGCGCTAAAATTTCTCATGTTTTGCCCCGTTGCGTTTGATGCTATTCTTTTCATATGGAAATCTTTCAACGGATATTAAAGACAGCGGTGGAGGGAGGGGCTTCTGATGTCCACCTGAAAATTGGAGCGGCGGTCATCTTTCGTATCAATCGCCAACTCATCGCCATCGATGCACCGGCGCCGACCGAGGAGTGGATGAACCGGATCGTGGCGCAGCTTATTCCACCGCACCTGAAGCAAAAGCTGGAGTCGGACCGCGAAGTGGATTTTTCCTACTATGTGCCGGACGTGGGGCGTTTTCGCACGAACCTGTTCCAACAGCGGGGGCAATGGTGCCTGGCGATGCGCTACGTAAAGACGAACGTGCCGAGTTTTGAAGAGTTGGGACTACCGCCGCAGTTGAGAACGATCGCGGAATCGCCGCGCGGGATCGTGTTGGTTTCCGGTTCAACCGGTTCTGGAAAGTCGACGACCATGGCCGCGATGATCGAGCACATCAACGCCAACTTTAAAAAGCATCTCATCACGCTGGAAGACCCGATCGAATACGTTTTTGAGGACAATCAGTCGGTGATCGAACAGCGGGAGATCGGGCTGGACACCCTGTCGTTCCATCATGCGTTGACGCACGTCCTGCGACAGGACCCGGATATCATCATGATCGGTGAAATGCGCGACGCGCTGAGTTTCACGGCGGCCATGAGCGCGGCAGACACGGGCCATCTGGTATTGTCCACGGTGCATACGACGACGGCGGCGCAATCCATCAGCCGTATCCTGGACTTTTTCAAGGCGGAAGAGCGTGAACAGGTCCGCCGCCAGCTTGCCGGTTGCATGCAAGCGGTGATCTGCCAGCGCATGGTGGGAACCCTTGCCGGGAGCATGACACCCGCCGTGGAAATCCTCATCAATTCCGGCACAGTGAAGAAGTTGATCGAGGAAAACCGGCTCGATAAATTGGGGGCGGCGATCGAGACGGGTCAGGACGAGGGTATGCTGAATTTCAACCAGTCCTTATTCCAACTGGTCAAAGCCGGCAAGGTCTCCCAAAAGGAAGCTCTGGCTAAGGCAAGCAATCCACAGGCACTCGAAATGAATTTCAAGGGCATCTTTCTCGATGAAGGCCGCCGGATCCTGGGCTAGAACGGGAACCGGCCGTCAAGAGATTTTCTTAAGGATCATTTCCACAGTGCGGTCAATGGCGCCAAGATTTCCCTGAACGAATTTTTGAGCATTTGACCCGAGTTGAGCGCAACGGTGAGGCGACGCGAGCAGGTCGCCGAGGACTTTTTCCAATTCGGCGGCGTCCCTGACCTGGATGGCGCCATCGTGGGCCACCAAGCCGCGTACGGCATCGGCGAAATTTTGCATGTTCGGCCCGAAGACGACGGCTTTGCCCATAGCGGCAGGTTCGATGGGGTTTTGGCCGCCTGCAGCCGTGAGACTTTTGCCCACGAAGATGACGGCGGCGTCCTCGTAGAAGTATTTGAGTTCGCCGGTAGAATTGACAATAAGGCACTCCACCTCGTTGGCATTCAATTGGGTCTGGGCGCCCACTTCGCTGCGGTAAACGTATTTCACGCCTTTGGCGCCCACATCCCGGCCAACGTCACGGCCGCGTTCAAAATGCCGTGGGACAAGCACGAGGAAGAGTTCGGGGAATTTTTTGCGCAGCCGAAGAAATTGTTCGGCCAGAATGGCTTCTTCGCCGGAATGGGTGCTGCCGGCCACCAACAACCGCGCGCTTGGTGAAACGCCGATTTGTTTCAAGATGCGTTCGACATTGAGCAACCGGCGCTCATCGATTTTTGCCGCGTCAAATTTTAGGCTGCCGATGATATTGATGGCCTCGGGGCGGCATCCCAATTCTCGGAGCCGGGCGGCATCAGCTTCGTTCTGCGTTCCCACACCGGAGAACGACGCGAACAGCGGCTTGAACAGGCGCGAAAATCTTTTGTACCCGCGATAGGAACGTTCCGATAGCCGCGCGTTAACAAGGAAGAGCGGGGTGCCGCGTTCTTTTGCGCGCCAGATGAAGTTCGGCCAGATCTCGGCTTCGACCAGGATGATGGCTTTGGGGTGCATTGTGGCCAGCGCGCGGGAGACATATTTGCGGCGATCAACTGGGTAATAAATCTTAGTGATATGAGAGGGAAGTTTTTTGTTCAGTTCGCCCATGCCGGTGGTGGTGGTAGTGGAGACAACGATCTTGATGTTCGGCAGGCGCGGTTCGAGGGCGCGGATCAATTGGGTGCAGATATTCACCTCACCGACACTGACGGCGTGCATCCAGATGATGTCCCGGTTGGTGAGGGCCTGCTTGATATTGGTATCATACATGCCGAAGCGCTGGAGGAACCCGTCCACCCAGTTTCCACGCCGTCGCATCCGCCAGAAATAATATGGTGACGTTATCCAGAAGAACGTCATGAATAAGATGTTATAAAGAGTGCGCACCTGGCTGATTCCGAAGTATTCGGGCAACTACTCTTCCGTAATCCGCCGCCCAGCGCAAAGAAAATGTTTCGGAATATTTCCTGCAACTTAACTTTAGAGTTGAAATTTTTTGTAAAGCGTCGGGAGGCAAAACCGCCGGAGCGGCCAAGCAAAATGCCCCGGTAGCTTTGCCATCCCCAATCGTTTCTGAATGGGCGGACAGCCAGACGACCGCAGGTGCGATCGCATAGAAGCTGTTGGCCCGCCCATTCAGATTAAATCGCGGCTGAATGAGGGCAGCACGAGCAGCCGTTTGCACAGGCGAAGGAAATTCGCCCGTGGAAACGGCTGCCCGGCTGGAACCGACTGATGGTGCTTTTCATACAGCGAGCAGCATGGCGCTGCGTTCCCGGATGCGTTCTTGCTTTTGAGCTTGTTCAAGCGCGGTCTCGGCTTTCTCTTCGAATAAAGCCGGGAAGACGAGCGTTGGGTAGGGGGTGACCCAGGCCAGCGCGGCGGCTTCATTGGCCGCCCGCCGCACATAGGCGGTCACGCCGGCACGTTCCAACCGGTAGAGCTTTGCCCGCAAGAGCCGGTCTTTCAGCCGCTCCAATTCGTTCTCCTGCACTGCCCGGAAGGGCGCTGGCGGAACTGGCTTCAATTCGAACCGCGTTTCCGGCCCGAATCGTGTCGTTAGTCTGTTCTTATTCATGTTTTCTTTCATTTTGGCCGCACCAGGCGGCGTTGTTATTCCAAACAAAAAACCCGCGTTTGACTGGCAAACGCGGGTTTTATTGGAAATCTGTTGGTTTTAGAAGCTTCCTCCCACGTTGCCAGTCGGCACGCTGCAGCGGTGCCAAATGGACATAAATCCCTTGGACTGCTGCGGGACGGTCTGCTTATTGAACGCGTATTTCATGTTCTCGACACTATTAAGAAACTATATTTTGTTAGGCTTGTCAAAGATTATTTGGAAGGCACGTGTTGCGATTTGCAACAGAAACTTGTCGAAGTTGCAATGGGTGTTACTATTAATTAATGAGCGCGAGTGACAAAGCCCCGCTGCGCATGGTGACGTGTGGCGCATGTGATACCAAGGTTTTCATACCGGGTGACCTGCCCCCATTGTCCACCGTACCTTGCTCCAAATGCGGCCATCCCATCATGATGCCGTTGCGGCTGCGCCAGTTTGAATTGCGCAGCGTGATCGCCTCGGGAGGAATGGGCACCGTCTATCGCGCGTGGGACACTACCCTGGAACGAATGGTCGCCGTCAAGCTGATGAAGAAAGAGCTCATGGCGGATACTAAGGCACTGGAAAACTTTTATCGCGAAGCGCGCGCCTGCGCTTCGTTGAACCACACCAACATCATCCACATCTACACGTTCGATGAACTGGACGGCTCGCAATATCTCGTGATGGAACTGGCGGACCACGGCAGCCTGGATGGCCGTATCGACAAACAGGGCAGAGTAAATGAGTTGGATGTGCTCGATATCGGCATAAACATCGCAGGAGCCTTGAACCTGGCATTGAAACATAATCTCCTGCATCGCGACATTAAGCCCGGCAACATTTTGTTTAACGCGGACAACGAACCCAAGCTGGTGGACTTCGGCTTAGCGCGCTCGGCAGAAGCTGAAGTGGAGGCGGATAACGTCACCTGGGGCACGCCGTATTATGTCGCGCCGGAAAAGATCAAACGCGAGCCGGAAACATTTTTGTCCGACATGTATAGCCTGGGCGGAACTTTGTATCATGCGTTGACCGGCCACGTGCCTTTTGAGGCGCCGACGGTCGAAGAACTGGTTTCCGCGCAAGTGCACACGCCGCTCACGCCGCCCAACGCCGTCATCCCGGAGATCACACAACCCACCAGCGATGCGTTGACGAAAGTCATGGCGAAGAATCCTGCTGACCGCTTTCTCAGCTATGACGAGTTCCGCATGGCGCTGGAAGTTTCCCGCAGCCAATTGTTGGTGCGACAATACACCCAGGCGGGCGTTTCTCCCAAGACGAAGACGAGTTGGTGGCGGAGATAAAAAAAGGTGTCAGCACTGGAGACCAGCCTGACACCTTCTGTGGGACCATCTTAAATCACATATCTCCAGCGGGCTTTTCTGTCTTTTCAGGTTTTGCCGGCTTCGCGGGCTTTTCACCTTTGGCCGTGAAATTGAGAGTCACGGCGTCGAGCTTGCCGTCCATGGTCTTTTTGTAAGAGCCGCCAACGGTATCGCCGACCACCGCGTCGTCGAGGATGGCAGGCTTGCCTTCCCGGTTGATCTTCGTGTCCGAGGTGACCTGGAACGTGCGTTCACCCACCGTCACCGTCAGTGCGCTTTTATCAATGGCGCCCACCGTGCCATGGAACGGAGTGGTGCTTTTGGGCTTGGGCGTCTTGGGTTTCTCCACCGCCGGCGTATTGGTGTCGGCGGCGAACATCTGGACCGGTGCAAGCGTCATGAGTGCCGCGGTCACGGTCAGCAGGCTGACGATTCGAATCTGTTTGATCATAATAATCGCTTTTGGGTTTTGATTTTTTTGTTACGACGGGGATTTGCTAAACGCAAACGCCTTGCGTGACAAGCGAATTTTGCACCGCACCGCCCTAAATCTACCAGGTGCCATCCACGATGAGTGAAACGACCTTTTTACCCACATCATCCGACAGGTCGGGGAGCGCCTGCCGTTCATCGCTTGGCAGGTCATTGCCGGCGCGTACCAACGTGGAACCGGTGACCGTTTCATCGAACAAAACTTTTCCCGAAGCCTGGTCGCGGGCCGTCACGTGCACCGTCATGAGGATGCGGAAGTCTTGCACGGTCACCACATCCCTCGGCTGATACGTCATCCCGCGGCGTTCGTATTTGGTCACCGTGCCGTCCACGATGATGTCGCCTGTATCGCTGCGCGTCGCCAGGCGATATGTCCCATCCTGTTGCAATTGCTTGCGCACCTGTTGCGTCACGTCGTCATTCACGCGCGGTTCGAGCGTCGAATTTTTGAAGGGATGCACTTCCACCGTCCGGGCGCCGGCCACGGCCCCATTCGTCGGTCCCAGATGGTAGGCGCAGCCGCTCACGACCAACGCAAAGAAACTGCAGACCAGCAGTGAATGGAGTGCGGACTTAACCGGGAGGTTTTTCATCTTGAAGACGCTTCTTGAGTGCTGCGATGTGTTCGCGCGCCTGGTTGGCGTACGGCGAATTGGGGTCCTGCACCAGCACTTCGTTGTAATAGATCAAGGCTGCCTTCCAGCGCTTGCTCTTTTCGTAGAACTGCGCGATTTTGAAATTGCCGTGCGACTGTTCCGTCTTCAGCACCGCAATCATCTTCTGCGCATCAGGCACACGCGCATCGTCGGGATAGAGTGTGATGAAATCAGTGAAGGTCGAGATCGCCTGGCCGGCTGTGCCCTGGTCGTATTCAGCCGTCTTGGCCTGTTTGTTGTAGGCCAGTCCGGCCTTGTAAGTCGCATCCGCCGCCACATTCCCGCGGTCATGATAGCGGTCGGCGGCCAACTCGTAGGCGTCCGCGGCTTCCGTGTAATTCTTTTGTTTCTCGCGCGTCTGTCCCACCATCATCTGCGCCTGCGGGGCGATGCTGCTGTAAGGACCATTTGTCACAATCTGCCCGAACATCCCCGCCGTCTTGTCCATCGAACGATACAGCGGAATCGTGTGGAAGAACGCGCGGAAAAATTTCCCGTTGTAATACGTCGTGGCGATATCGAACTCGCGTTGCATGATCTCGTCGTAATTCGTGCTCTTGGGATATTTCGTTAATAGCTTTTGATACTCGATGAAAGCCCTTTCACCGACGCCTTTGACCTCCCAATAACGCCCGATCAAATACTCCGCATCCGGTGCGTAATCCGACAGCGGCCAGACCGACACCACCCGGCGCGCGGCTCTCAGCGTGAGACTGTAATCCTTTTGGTCGAACGCCTCCTTCGCCACGTCCAACTGGTCTTTGGCGCGCGTCCGCTGCCAGCCACCCTTGGCCGCCACCGATTCATACGTCCAGCCTTCACCTGGCGTGAAGATCAGCGGCGCCGGTGAGCGATACGGCAGCGCCAGCAGAAATATCGCTGCCAGGAGGAAATATGCGGACGACCGATTCATGCGGCGCACAGTAGCGAGGCGTTCAAACCAAGTCAAAGGAAGTTTTGCCCCAGAGCGCGACCGCTCCCCGGTCGCAGCAGGTGGATTGCGAAACCAACGTTGGAAAACCGGGATATCTATTTGTCATGTCCGGGTGTTGCGGTCGAAATTCCGGTCCTCACCAAGACGACCGTTTTTATCTGTGTCCATCCGTGGGTGAGATCGGATTCGGCCTTCACGACTTATAGATGATCAACACCGCATATTCCGTCATGATCTTTTGCGAACCGATGTCGATATGCGTGTACGTCAGGGGATGGATACCGACGATATTCGGTTCGCCGATCTTCGCCAAAAAGTTCGTCACAAATTCATCAAATTTGTCATGGCCCACCTCGATACAATCCGTGTGCCGGATCGTCTTGCACCGGATCTGTTTGTCCTGGCCTTTGGCCGCCACTTCCAGCGGCTTCGGACCCGCCTTCACCAATACCTCGGACGGCGCACTGCGCACCGGCACCTTCAGGTGCATCTCCACCTTGGCCGCCGCCGAGCTCTGCATCGCGCTGGTCGGTTCGCCCGCATGATGATGATGCGTTGGTTCCGCTTCGGCCGGAATCGCCCCCGTTTGCGCCCGTGCCGGTTGCTGAGCGGGTATTGTGATCACTGCATCACAATTCGGACAATTTATCTCCGACCCCGCACCGCCGGCATCCACAGCCAATTCCTGTTCACAATGCGGGCAATTGAAAATGATATCCATAAATTTGGAGGTTGTTGCAGTTGAACGAGATTAGGACTGCCCGTGAACCATGACCAGTAAAAACATGACCCGTTTTTTAGGATTTCCCCAACCATTTTTGGCCACGTTCCGCCATGATTTCCTCGCTTGGGGGATTTGCGCCGACTGACGTCGGCGGCTGGTCATATTGGTAGTCGCAGACGTGATTCCGCGCTGAATTTCCTTCGGGGTCATTTGTCTTACCTTCGGCCCATATTCAGTATCATTCATCCTGGATTTGGTTGGATTGGGCAGGGTGGGCAGTCACTCTATGCGCCTTCCTTGTTCGGAAGTTATGGTTCGCACTCCGGGACGACTCTGTGTCCTCAGTTTCCTCCTGTTCATAATCCCCAACCAAAAAAGGATTCCTTATTTTTGCCACGATAAAACACGATAATGCACGATTCCTTAGGAAATCTGGTACGATTCGAAACACGATTTTATTACGATTATTCACGATGAACCTCGATTTCTCGTGTTTGATGTGAAGGCCCGACCCGCGCGAAGCGTCGTGGAGTGCGCTAGCCCCCTGGCACTTTCCCGTCTTATCCCGCATCCCGCAACCTGCATCCCGCATCATTTCTTTTTCTATCATCCCGCGATTTTATCACGCCTCTCCTACCTTGTAATCGCGACCGTCGCGAAGTCGGTCACTTTTTTTCCGACGAAAAAACCACCACTAAACCATTGCAAACAGCCCACTTCCACATTGGCCCACCCTGTGGATTCTAAAAACGTGCTTCACTTTTTTTGTTGAGTCCCGCAAAGCAGGATGCTGCATATTTCTGCGCCCGGCCTGAACCCGTAGCGTCACGTCGGCAGACCGCCGAATCAGCGCAGATTAGCGGTTCAACTCTTCGTTCCCTTCTGTAAAATTACTTTTCTTCGACTCGCTCAATCCTCGCCCCCAGCTTCCTCAACTTCCCATCAATATTCTCGTACCCGCGGTCCAGATGGTAGATGCGGTTCACCTGCGTTTTGCCTTTGGCCGCCATGCCGGCGATGACCAGGGCCGCTGACGCCCGCAAATCGCTCGCCATCACCGGCGCGCCGCTCAACGGTTTGCCGCCTTTCACGATGGCGCTCGGTCCCTCGATCTCGATGTCCGCACCCAATCGGGCCAGCTCGCTCACATGCATGAAGCGCGATTCGAAGATGCGCTCCGTGATGATGCTGATGCCCGGCGTGAGTGTCATGAGCGACATCATCTGCGCCTGCACGTCCGTGGGAAAACCGGAGTAGGGCAGGGTGGTGATGTCCACCGGTTTCAATTTGCCGCCGCGCGACACCGTCAGACTCGTCCCGCGCCGGACTACTTTAACATTCGCTTCCACCAATTTATCGGTGATGGCGTGGATATGGTCGGGCCGCGCACCCAGGATGGTCACTTCGCCGTTCGTCGCCGCCGCCGCAATCGCGTAGGTCGCGGCCTCGATGCGGTCGGGAATCACTTCATGTTCCGCGCCGTGCAATTTTTCCACGCCGGTGATGGTGATGGTGGGACTGCCCGCGCCAATAATTTTTGCGCCCATCGAATTCAGGAAATTCGCCACGTCCACGACTTCCGGCTCGCACGCCGCGCTCTCGATGACTGTGACACCGTCCGCCAACGCCGCCGCCATCATCACATTCGCCGTGCCGAGCACGGTGGAACCCGCGCGTCCGCCGAGAAACATTTCCGCGCCCACCAGTCGCTTCGCTTTGGCCTGCACATAACCGCTCTCGATGGTGATCTTCGCGCCGAGGGCTTGAAATCCTTTCAGATGCAGATTGATGGGGCGCGCACCGATGACGCACCCGCCCGGCAGCGACACCGTGGCCTGGCTGAACCGCCCCAGCAGCGGTCCCATTATGCAGATGCTCCCGCGCATCTTGCGCACGATGTCGTAGTCGGCGTGATGCTTTACCTTCTTGGCGCGCACATGCAATTCACCGCCCGCCAGCTTCACCTCCGCGCCGAGCCACGAGAGGATCTCCGCCATGTAATTCACGTCGCTCAGGTTCGGCACCCGACGGATGACGCACGGTTCATCCGTGAGCAACGTCGCCGCCATGATGGGCAACACGGCATTTTTGGAACCGCTGATAGTCACTTCCCCGTGCAACGGCACGCCGCCTTTGATCAATAAACTTTCCATATTTAATTCACTCTAAATTCAAATTTTTTCTCTTCCCCCTGCTGGCCCCTTGCATGGACCTGAGATGGAAGCTCGCAATAAATCATCCACACTTCGCTACGCGTCTTGGAGTGCGCCAGTCCTCTGGCGCTTTTTCCCGTTTCAGTTTGCACGTAGTAAATGCCAACCTCTATCCGTCCGCCGTCCCCTCGCCCCGCCCAAGCGGGGAGAGGGAAAGGGTGAGGGGTTCAACTGCTCGTTTCTTCCCTTTAGTCTTATTCGCATCGCACCGCTACTTTTTCGCCACCAAAATTCTCGGTCGCCGACTGTAATCGTCCTTCACGCTCTCCACAATCCACTTTTCGTTCTCAAAAATTTCCGCGATCCCCGGCGCCTGCCCATCGCCGAACTCCATCATGATGCGTCCACCGGATTTCAGCGCTGCGCCCGCCTCCTCGGCTAGCCGTCGATAAAAATCTAACCCATCCAGGCCGCCATCCAACGCGCTGCGCGGGTCAAAATCCCGCACCTCCGGCTGCAACTTCGCAATCTCCTCGCTCGGGATGTACGGCGGATTGCTCACAATCAGGTCAAACTGCCGCCCCGCACACGCCGCAAACCCGTCGCCGTGCAGAAATTCAATCCGCTCCGCCACGTTATTGCGCGCTGCATTTTCTTTCGCGAGCGCAAGTGCCTCCGTTGATATATCCAGTGCCGTGACTCGCGCCGCCGGACATTTCGCCGCCAGCGCAATCGCGATACACCCGCTGCCCGTGCCGAAATCCAGCGCGGTCGGTGGTTGGGAGCTGAGGCCCGACAAAAATTGCCAGCCCAGTTCCGCGAGCATTTCTGTTTCCGGACGCGGCACCAGTACATTGCGGTTAACCGCAATCTCCAGTCCGCAGAAAGACGTCGTCCCCACGATATGTTGCAACGGTTCGCGTTGGCTGCGGCGTTTGATGAGGTCGCGCAGGGCATCCGTTTCCGCAGAACTCAGGCTGCGCTCGAAATTCAGGTACAATTTCATGCGCGGCATCTTGAGCGCGTGGGCGAGAAGCGATTCGGCCTGGAGACGCGGCGAATCCACCCCCTTCTTTTCGAGAAAATCGGCGCTCTTCTGGATCGCTTCAAGGACGGTCACGCGTGGAGTGTATGAAGAAGACTCGTGGGCAACAAGAACGCGCCGCCGTCGCTGTTTCCCGGAGCGCGAGACGTCCCGGCTTGCAGCACTTTGATTGCGGTTGATCTTCTTAAATTTTAATCTCTCACGGCGACTGAACCTGCTGCGGGCGGTCCCGCGCTCCTGTGTCCGCTAGTACCGACTATGCGCCAAACCAATCGCCATCACGAATACCATGGCGAGGAATTCCACGCTGTTGATGGCGACTCCGAGAATGGCCATCCATCTATTGGGGATCGGCTTGAGTATCACCACGGAGCCAAGGATGAGCCCGACCAGATTGGCCAACAGGTTCGCCAGCAGGGCCAGTCCGACCAGGATCATAAATGGGTCGGCCGGTCGACTGTCCGGGTGCGGGGCAACGGTGATGGCGATGACAACGAAAACCAAAAGCCACACGCAACTCGTCACCACCCCAATGATGAACGAAGCTTTGGCGAGGCCGGATTTTTTTAACGGCGCCGTCGGCGTTGGCGCTGGTGCCGGCGTTGGCAACACGGGGATTGCCGGTGCTGCGACCGTGCTACTAGTGATGGGCAATGACGACATCACCACGCCCAGCGGTACCCATTGGGCAAGACCTTCGCGCCAGCCCAGATCGTCCCCGCTCAATTGGCCTGCAGCGAGTCGCGACCGCACCTCTTCGGGCGAATAAGGGCCAAGCTTTTCTTTGTTGCGGGCGACGTGGATCTCCATAGGTCAGCAGCCGGAGAATATGGATTAACCAATTGTCCGTCCAGCCGATTGGAATTCAGACTGTGGAGCGCGGCATTTATGCCGCTTCACCGTCGATATGCGTTCCGCAGCCGAAGCGGGCTAAAGCCCGCGCTCCGTGAAAGGACCGCGAGACGTCCTCGGCTCGCAGCATGTTGCCGGGGTGAGACTGCCCGCGCTCCATAGATGGGCGACGGCTGTGTCACGCCCCGCGCGGGACAAGTCGCAGCGGGGAACCGACAAACTAACCGCTGCGGCTGGTCCTGCGGACACAACCGCCGCCCGAGACCACACAACCACACACAGATGAGAGGCACCACTTCGGGTTTCGTTCCCAAAATAATTTCTGACTTTCACCTTTTTTCGTGGCGGGCTAGATTGCCTGATGGTCGCGAAATTATGAGTCACCCGTTGCCGGGCATCCTGCAATTCCTCGGGCGCCTGCACGTCATGCTGGTGCACCTGCCCATCGGTTTTCTCATCCTGCTCGCTGTGCTGGAGGCGTTCGCGTGTTTGCCCAAATACAAACACGTCGCGGCCGGCAATCGGGTAATCGTGATGTTGAGCGCCGTGATCACCATCGTCACGGCCGGCTGCGGCTGGCTCCTGTCGCTCACGGATTCATACGACGCCAACGCCTTATTCTGGCACAAATGGCTGGGCACCGCCCTCGCGCCCGTGGTCGTGCTGCTGGCGTTGCTTCACTGGAAAAACTTTTTTACCTCCTACCGCTTGTGCCTGGGAGTGACGATGATTCTGCTCGCGGTCGTTGGCCATTTCGGCGGCTCGCTCACGCACGGTCCAGGTTATCTATTCCCCTGGGCAAATAAATCACAACCGCTACAAAGCACGCCGACCTACGCGGAGCTGATGGAGAAACCGATGTATTCTGCCGTCGTGCAACCATTCTTTAACGACACCTGCGTGAGTTGCCACGGCCCGGCTAAATCAAAGGGCGGCCTGCGGCTGGACACGGCGGCGTATGTTTTTCGCGGCGGCGAAGATGGCGCGGTCATCACGCCCGCCGATTCCGCGCACAGTGAGATGATCCACCGCATCCTCGCGCCCGCCGATACGGACGACCACATGCCGCCGCAAGGGAAACACCAGCCGTCGTTTAATGACATCGCGCTATTGGAATGGTGGATCGACAGCGGCGCTTCGACGAACAAAACCATCGCGGAACTGCATCCGCCGCCCAACATCGTCAGTATTTTGCAGTCACGCGGTCAATCGTCCTCCAATTAACTATGCTCGACCACGAATTTATTCCCGCGCCCGACAAAACCTCGCGCCGCCTCATGATCATGTTACACGGCCTGGGCGACAGCATCGAGGGTTACCGGTGGATGCCCGAGGCGCTGGGCCTGCCGTGGTTGAATTATCTCCTCGTCAACGCGCCCGACGAATATTTCGGTGGCTATTCGTGGTACGATTTTGTGGAGGAAGACCCCGCTCCGGTCGTGGGCGTGGAACGCAGCCGCAAACTATTGTTTGAACTGCTCGAGGCGCAACGTGCCGCCGGGTTCGCGACGGAACAGACGACGCTTGGCGGATTTTCGCAGGGCTGTTTGATGGTGGTGGATGTCGCCATGCGTTACCCGCATCGGTTTGCGGGCGTCGTGGGCATCAGTGGCTACGTCTGCCAGCCGGCGAAACTCGTGAAGGAACTTTCGCCCGTGGCCTTGCAACAACGATTGCTCATCACGCACGGCACCGACGACCCGGTGATTCCGCTGGCTCGCATTGAGCCGCAGTTCAAGTTTCTAAAAGCGGCAGGTGTGAACCTTGACTTCCGCATCTTTCGCAAGGTCCACACCATCGCGGGCGAGGAGGAACTGAGACTCATCCGCGAATTCGTGAGCGCCGGTTATTCTTCGTGACTCAGTTTCCCGCAGGAATCAGTCCCCCTTGCGCGGGAGAAAGTCCACTGGGGGAGTGAACGGGCGGCAAGATGCCGCCCGCCACGTCACGCGAGACGTGTGACGCTACCTGGTTATTCGATCACCTGAATCTCGCGGTGCGTGCCGGGCATCTCGATCTGTTGCGGCGGCGGCGTGGGCGTGGGCTGCCAGTCGAACGCGCCGTCCACGGCCTGACGCATCCTGGCGAACCACCAGGCGGCACGGGTGGAACGATGTTGCGAGCGGGGCCCGCTCAATTGGTTGCGGTTGGCGTTGAATCCGAGTTCTAGTTGTTGATTGTTCGTCATATTTTGCCTTTCGTTACGCACCACTCTATGGGGGAGCCTTGGACATTGGCTGTCCAAGGCTAAAAATATCCAAAAATTATTTTAGCTGCTTTTGGGCCCAGGTATTAACTTGGGGAGCATGGTTTTGATCGAGGCAAACAAACAGAAGAGGTTGTTGCATTTCAGCTACTTAGGTCACGTCACCCGTGCCGAACTGAAGGCGCGCCGCGAGGAGCTTGAGGCGTCCTTGGCCGAATTTAAGGCGGGTTTTCGGCTGTTGACCGATTTGACGGAGCTGGAAACCATGGACCGCGACTGCATGTTGGAGATCGGCAAGGTGATGGAACTGCTGGAGAAGAAGGGATTGGAATTGGTCGTGCGTGTGATACCCGACCCGAAGAAAGACATCGGGATGAACATCCTGACGCTGTTTCATTACAGCCGCAAAGTGCACCCCGTCACGTATGAGACGCTGGAAGAGGCGTTGAAGGCTTTGGGGCTTTAAGGCGAGCTGGATTTTACGCCCTTCCTTACCTCCAAGGGAGACGGAACAGCCATCGGCGTCCGGGGCAAAAAAAACTAAAAAATAATTTTGGCCGGTTTTGGGCGCTCGTATTAGCTTGGTGCCCATGGTTTTGATCGAGCTCAACAAACCGAAGAAGCTGCTGCATTTCAGCTACGTGGGACACGTCACGCGCGAAGACCTCGTGTCGCGCCGCGCTGAATTGGACGAAATGCTGGATGAATTGGGCGGTAGTTTCCGGCTGTTGAGCGACCTGACCAGGCTGGATTTCATGGATCGCGATTGCACGCTGGAAATCGGCAGGGTGATGGAGCTGTGTGAGGCCAAAGGAGTCGAAACAGTCGTCCGCGTGATACCCGACCCGAAGAAAGACATCGGCCTGAACATCCTCACTCAGTTTCATTACAGTCACAAAGTGCGGACTATCGTCAGTGAGACGTTCGCAGGTGCGCTGAAGATTTTGGGGCTGTGACGGGGATTTCAGCGCAAAAGATTTTTCTCCGATTGTTCGAGCAACTCGTTCTGGATTTTTTTCACGTGCGGCCAGACGATGGCGGCGATGTAGGGATTGCCGCCGGTGCGCCACATCCAGCGTTTAAGAGAAACGGCACTGATGATCTGGACGCCCTTAACCTTGCCGCGCACTTCCACCGAGGCATCCGGGAAAACGATGGCCGAGTTGATCCAGAGTTTGCTGCCCAGCCGCGCCTTCAAAAACTGCTGCAGCCAATAGACGCAGTTGGTGTTCTGCTTGAGGAGATTCTTGGCGAACGGCCGGCCATCGCGGAGCAGTTCGCCGTTTTGTTCCGTGATGGCGCCGCGAAACGATTGGGTCTCGATGAGAAAGATGGCGCCGTCTTTCCGGATGATGAGATGGTCGATGTTGCCGCGTCCGGTGTCGAGGTCGTGCAGCACCACGTGGTCGGCGGGCAGGTTCTTGAGCAGGGCGACGATCTTTTCACCGGCCATGGCGCCGGTGACGGCCCGCCGCTCGCGCCGCCATAAGTAATCATGACTCGTTCCCACGACCCGGCTGATGACGACCAGGGACAGAAGATAGACCAATAGCAAGGTGACATCTTCCAGGGCAGGTTGATGACCGAGCGACACACAGGAGGCATAGACGGCGGAAATGAGGAGTATGGAAACAATGGCAGCGATCCCGAAGGCGCGGCGTTTTCCACGCCGCAACCGGCTAAGTTCTCGCATACTGCTTCCGGGCGAATTTGACCCAATGATTCGACCGTTCACGAAGTGATCGAAAGCATCAAATGTTCCATGCTTAACGGTCCTTCTTTCCGCCTTGAGTCATCATTTTTTGGCCTTTCTATAGTAGGAAAATGTGACGAAATGTGCCAATCATAGGACATGCAAATGGAGAAACTGACCCTCAAATCACAGGAAGCCTTGCAGGAGGCGCATCGGCTGGCCAAGGAACAATCTCACCAGGAGATTGATGGCGAACATCTGCTGCTCGCTTTGCTGGGGCAGGCCGAAAGCCTTGTGCCGGAATTGCTCGAGAAGATAGGTGTGCCGGTCACCTCGTTGCAACCGGATGTGGAGAGGGAACTGGCCCGGCGTTACAAGGTGCAGGGCGGCGAACCTTTCCTCGGCTCACAGTTGAAAAAGGCGCTGGATGCCGCCGAAAGCGAGGCCGGCAAACTCAAGGATGATTACGTCAGCACGGAGCATTTGCTTCTGGGACTCATTGACCAGGGCGGGCCGTCGTTGAAGAAGATTTTCGCGGCGCACGGGCTGAAGCGGGACCTAATTATGAAGGCGCTGGCCGACCTGCGTGGGAACCAACGGGTGACCGACCCATCGCCGGAAGGGAAATTTCAGGCGCTCGAAAAATACGGTCGTGACCTCACGCAACTGGCGCGGCAGGGGAAGATTGACCCGGTCATCGGGCGCGACGAAGAGATCCGGCGCGTGATGCAGGTGCTCACGCGGCGCACCAAAAACAATCCCGTGCTCATCGGCGAACCGGGCGTGGGCAAGACGGCCATCGCGGAAGGCCTCGCGCGGCGCATCGTAAGCGGGGACATCCCGGAATCGCTTAAGAATAAACGGCTCGTGGCGATGGACCTGAGCGCGATGATCGCCGGTGCGAAGTATCGCGGTGAATTCGAGGACCGGCTCAAGGCGTTCCTCAAGGAGATCTCGGCGAGCGAGGGGAAAATCATTTTGTTCATCGATGAATTGCACACGCTCGTCGGCGCGGGCGCTGCGGAAGGCGCCAGTGACGCGGCAAATATCATGAAGCCGCAACTGGCGCGCGGCGAGTTGCGCTGCGTGGGCGCGACGACGCTGGACGAATATCGTAAGTACATCGAAAAAGACCCGGCGTTGGAACGGCGGTTTCAACCGGTGATGGTGACGGAGCCGACGGTGGAGGCGACCATCGCGATTCTGCGCGGGCTCAAGGAACGCTACGAAGTGCATCACGGCGTGCGCATCCAGGATTCCGCGCTCGTCGCGGCGGCGCAATTGTCGCATCGCTACATCACCGACCGGTTTTTGCCGGATAAAGCCATCGACCTCGTGGATGAGGCGGCCTCGCGCATCAAGATGGAGTTGGATTCCAAGCCCACAGAACTGGACCAGCTTGACCGGCAGATTTTGCAATTGGAGATCGAGCGCACGTCGCTGGCGAAGGAAAAGGACCCCGCGAGCAAGGAGCGGCTGAAGCTCATCGAAAGGGAACTCGCGAACCTCAAGGAAAAATCCAAGGCGCTCACGGTGCAATGGCAGAACGAAAAGACCGCTGTCAATGCGGTGAGCATCGTGCAACAGCAATTGGAGCAGGCGAAGACGGAATTGGAACAGGCCCAGCGGCGCGGCGATTTGAGCAAGTCCGCGGAGATACAGTACGGCAAGATTCCCGACCTGGAGAAGAAATTGGCGGACATCGAGAAACAGTCGGCGAAGGTCACGCGCAATTCATTGTTGCGGCAGGAGGTGACGGATGAAGACATCGCGCGCGTGGTGGCGGCGTGGACGCATATTCCCGTCTCGCGGATGCTGGAAGGCGAGCGCGAGAAATTGATCAAGATGGAGGAGCGTTTGCAGCAGCGGGTCATCGGGCAGGCGGAGGCTTTGAAGGCGGTGTCGAACGCCGTGCGGCGTTCGCGCAGCGGGTTGCAGGACCCGAACCGGCCCATCGGCTCGTTCATCTTCCTCGGCCCGACCGGCGTGGGCAAGACCGAGACCGCGCGGGCGTTGGCAGAATTTTTGTTCGACGATGACAATGCGATGATCCGCATCGATATGAGCGAATACATGGAAAAGTTCTCCGTGCAACGGCTCATCGGCGCGCCACCGGGTTACGTGGGTTACGAGGAAGGCGGCCAGCTCAGCGAAGCCGTGCGGCGCAAGCCGTACTCGGTGGTGTTGTTCGATGAGATCGAGAAGGCGCACCATGATGTGTTCAACGTGCTCCTGCAGGTGCTTGATGACGGGCGGCTCACGGACGGGCAGGGGCGCACCGTGGATTTCAAGAACACCATCATCATCATGACCAGCAACCTCGGCTCGCCCATCATCCAGGAATATTTCATGGAAGGTAAGATCTCCGCCACCGACCGGCGTGACCTGGAGGACAAGGTGATGTCGGAATTGAAAAAACATTTCCGTCCGGAATTCTTGAACCGGGTGGACGACGTCATCATCTTCCAGAGCCTCGATGAAAGCGAACTCGCCCGCATCGTGGACATCCAACTCGCCGGCCTGCAAAAGCGTCTCGAACAACAAGGCCTTACGCTGGACGTGGACGCCAGCGCAAAGAAGCTGCTGGCCAGCGAAGGCTACGACCCCCAATTCGGTGCGAGGCCGCTAAAACGGGCGATTCAGGAACATGTGCTGGATCCGCTGGCGACGAAGTTACTGGCGGGTGAGTTCAAACCGGGGGAGAAGATTAAGGTAAGTGCGAAGGGTGAAGAGCTGATGTTTGCGAAGAAATAAATGGTTTCCTAAATTTTATGTTGAACTATTCAGTCGGAGACAAAGTTGTTTGTATTGATGACCAGTTTCCGCTGGGCATTGAGAAGTTGTATGACCAGTTGCCGGTGAAGGATAAGGTGTATGTGGTGCGGGATATCCGGCTGGGCGTGGCGCTGGATTGCAAGAATGGCGCGGCGTCGGTCCTCCTGGTCGGCCTGGTGAATCCCCGGGCGGAGAGCAAGGCGGCGCTGGAGCGCGGGTTTAATTCGGATCGGTTCATTAAATTGTCCGAACTGCAGGATACCAACAAACAACGGCAGGCGGACATGAAAGACCGGCAAATCACTCAACCTGAGCCGGTGTACACGGAATAAGACTGGAATTGAACAGAAGGTAACAGAGGTAACAAAGTGAGGAACATTTCTTCGGAGCGCGCCCGTCCCGGGCGCTGCAACTTAGATACGCATTGCGACTCGGGAAAGTTCAACCCACTCACCTCCGTTCAACCTTGCTGTGGCCGGGGACGGCCACACTGACCTCCGTTTCCTCTGTTGCCTCCTGTTAAAAATCGGTATTTAATTCCGCGTGGCTATTTCGCGCATCCAAACGGTTCAATCGCTCGACGGGCCGGAGCTCAAATATTACCTCACGCTGAAGCGGGTGGAGGAACATGAGCAGGCCGGAGTGCTCGTGGCGGCGAACTGGAAGGTCATCAAGCGCCTGCTCGCCAGCCGTTACACGGTGGTGTCTGCGCTGCTCACGCCGGCGTGGCTCGAGAAACTCGAGGCCCAACTGCGCGCGCGACCGGAGATCATCGATGTCTATGTGGCCGAGCCGTCGTTGTTGAATACCATCACCGGTTATAAGATGCACCAGGGTGCGTTGGCGGTCGCGAAGATTCCTCCGTTGCCGGACCTCGAAACGTTGCTGAACAATTCCCCGCATCCGCTGTTGCTCGCCGCCGTGGAAGCACTGGCCAGTGCGGAAAATCTTGGTGCGGTCGTGCGCAATTGCGCGGCGTTTGGCGCGCATATCCTCATCGTGGGCGAGACGTGCGGGAGCCCGTTCCAGCGCCGTGCGGTGGCGGGTTCGATGGGCACAATCTTCGAGCAACCGGTGGTGCGGGTGGACAATCTGGTGGCGACGCTGTCAGCGTTGCGCGCGCGGGGCGTGCGTTGCCTGGCGGCGCATCCCCGGTCGGATGCGAAGAATCTCGCGCACGCCAACCTGCGTGGCGATTGCTGCCTGGTGTTTGGCGCGGAAGGGCCGGGCCTCACGGAAGCCACGCTGGCCGCTTGCGATGACACTGTGGAAATCCTGATGCCGTCGCACATGAATTCGCTCAACGTCGCCGTGGCCACCGGCGTGTTTCTGTATGAGGCGACGCGGCAGCGCGGGTGATTAGCTCATCAGAACGAACCAGCCATTGACTTGGACAGTGCTTCGTTGGCGCGCGATTCCCGCAGGCGCTCCTCGATGGCTGGCGTGATCATGTCCAGGGCATCGCCCCCAGCGACGAACACTTTCGGCGGGTTCGTCATCGCGGCGATTTTGACGAGCGCGTCACCGAGCTTTGCCGGATCGCCAGGTTGTGTGCCGTGATATTTCGCCCACATGTCGTGGGCAGTGCCTTCGGGTGCGTAGTCCTCGACGACTTTGGTGACCCAGCGCACGTTGTGCGCCTCGAGCAGGTTCGTGCGGAAGAAGCCCGGTTCGACCAGAGTGATCTTGATGCCGAACTGTTCCACTTCGACACCGACCGAGAGCGAAAGTCCCTCGACCGCAAACTTCGTCGCCGCGTAGGCGGCACAGTGTTTCAATCCGACCACGCCCGCCACCGAACTGAGGTTGATGATGTGGCCCGAACGTTGCCGTCGCATGACCGGCAACGTGGCGTGCATCAGGTGCACCACTCCGTAGAAGTTCGTGGCGAACTGCAGGTGAATCTCGGCGGCGGTCATCTGCTCGAAATTGCCGAGCAGGCTGTAACCGGCGTTATTGACCAGGACATCAATGCGCCCAAAACGTTTCATCGCCTCGTCAATCGCCGTCTTGGCCTGTGCCTCGTTGGTGACGTCCAATGGCACAAAGTCAATTTTCTCTGGCGGAATGCCGGGAAAAGCGCTGCGCACTTTTTCAAGATTCCTACCGGTTGCAACAACGCGGTCGCCTGTGCGCAACGCGGCGTGGGCAATACCCGTTCCGAGGCCGCTACCGGCACCGGTGATAAACCAAACTTTACTCATAATTTTGATCTCCTAATTTCCAAATTGTTCAAACCGGTAGACGAGTTCCGGGCCTTCGGCGCCGTCATAGGCGAGGTGGGCGATGATCATAGCCATCGGCTCGGTGTAGCGGGCGTTCTGAAGAGAGCCAAGATCGACGGGGTCAAAACCCAGTTCACGTATCAGCGTGGCGACGATATTATTGGCTCTTTCGTTGTCGCCGCAATACGTCAGACTCGGTGGAGTTGCTTTGCCGCGCGCTTCAAAGACGCTGAACAACACTTCGCTCGGGATGTTGTTGAAGGCGGAGACGACTTCGGCCCCGGGAACTTTCCTGGCCAATTCCTCCGCGCCCGAAGTGACGAGGCCGACGATGAGCTCAGTATTGGCAGCATCCATCGGCAGCGAACAACTGATGATGACCTTGCCCGATACATCGCCAGCCTGCTTTAACACGTCATCCACTTTGGACCAGTGCACCGCCAATAAAAGAACCTCTGAATGCTGGGCAGCTTCTTTCTGTGTGCCGGCTTTGGCTTTGCCTTTGGCGTCGTGGGCAAGCCGGGTCAATTTCTCTTTGCTGCGCGCATAACTGAAGATCACCTCGTGTCCGGCGCGGGCAAAGAGCGTTCCCAGTTTGCCGCCCATCAATCCTGAACCAAGAATTCCGATTCGCATATTCACTCCTTCGATTTTTTATGGTGTTCGCGTTTTCGTGAAAAGACGTGATAGGTGACGGTGTCCCAGGCGTTGTGGATGCCGATGAAGAGCAACAACAGCGCCGCTGTCGCGATGAGGAAAAGAGCCGGGCGCTCGTGGGAGCCCGCGATGCACGCTGCCGCACCCATCCCCAGGTAGGCCACCAAAGGCAGCAGCAGATGGAACAACCAATCCTCGAACACGGGTTGGTAGGCGGTTTGCAGGCGCATCCGCCGGGCCACGATGATGGAATAAATGAGCCCAAAGAGACCCATCAAGCCCCAAAGAATTGAGACCGTGCCGAGTCCTTGCCAGGGAATGCTGACAAGGGCTGACAACAATAGTACGAGTTCGAAATGAACCACGCTCGGTGTCGTGAAGGCGCTGCCAGCCATTTCATCGGCCCGCGCGGCCGGCGTATCGGCGATGAGCGTGATGACGACAAATTGTAATCCGATCAGCGCGCCGGCTGACGGCCCGACAATGATGTAAAAATTTTCCCATCCATCGAGTACGGTCATGCTTGGCTTCCTTTCATTCGGCTGGGCGCCGCTCAAGGATAATCATGCACATTTCTGTTCAGCGTCCAACCAGTTTTTGCAGGTGCTCGGGGTAACGCGCGCCGTGTAATGTGATCTTATCGGAGGCGGCGTTGATTTCACGGAGATCGTCCGGCGTCAGCTCGACGGCAGCGGCTTCAAGGTTTTCGTGCAGGCGATTGAGCTTGGTGGTGCCGGGAATGGGAACGATCCACGGCTTCTGCGCGAGCAGCCAGGCGAGCGCGATTTGTGCCGGGGTCGCTTTCTTGCGTGCAGCGATTGAGGTGAGGAGATCCACGACGGCCTGGTTCGCCTTCCGGGCCTCGGGTGAGAAGCGAGGGACTGAGTTGCGAAAATCTGCGGCATCAAATTTCGTGTTTTCGTCGATCTTGCCTGTGAGGAAACCTTTGCCAAGTGGGCTGAAGGGCACGAAGCCGATGCCGAGTTCTTCAAGGGTTGGAACCAACTCCTTCTCTGGCTCTCGCCAAAACAGGGAGTACTCACTTTGCAGGGCAGTAAGCGGCTGGACGGCGTGGGCGCGACGGATGGTCTGCACGCCGGCCTCGGATAGACCGAAATGTTTCACCTTGCCGGCGTGAATAAGTTCCTTCACCGCACCGGCAACGTCCTCGATGGGTACGTCTGGATCAACGCGATGTTGGTAAAACAGGTCGATGACGTCGGTCTTCAGCCGCTTGAGGGAGGCATCCGCGACTTCCTTGATGTGGGCGGGTCGACTGTCCAGACCGTCCAGGCGCTCTCCATTCGGACCGATCCGGAACCCGAACTTAGTGGCGATTTTCACCCGTCCGCGGAAAGGGGCGAGGGCCTCGCCCACGAGTTCTTCGTTCTTGAATGGTCCGTAGATTTCTGCGGTATCGAAGAAAGTGACACCGCTATCGACGGCCGCGTGAATCACAGCGATCATCGCCTGCTTTTCTCCGGCCGGGCCGTAGCCAAAGCTCATGCCCATGCAGCCCAGTCCGATGGCCGAGACTTCCAGATTACTTTTTCCAAGTTTGCGTTTTTGCATATCCAAATCCTTGATTTCAATTAAACCGTGAAACGAACCTACTACAGGTAGACGCGGCTGTCGCGGGTGAGATTTGGCCAGCGATTCTTTGTTGTCCTCCAGGATAATTGAATTAGATTTTCAGCGGTCGCAACCATTGGAATTAATGTCTCAACTGCATTGGTTGTGTGCGTTATGGGCATGGTCAATCTATACGAAGCGGTTCGTACGAATCCGGACAATAACAAGTTCGAGATCGGGGATTTTCTTTTTGCGGAATACACGTGCGGCATCGGCGATGAGAAGCTCGGCATCTGGGCGCACACGGATTACCTGGTGAACGTGGTGACGGGCAAGAAGACGTGGTATTTGTCAGATGGCAAATGGACGGCGAACCCGGGCGAAACGTTGTTCTTCAAAAAAGGCGCAGCGATCATCAACCAGCACTTCGAAGTGGATTTCTGCCTGCAGATGTTTTTTGTGCCCGATAATCTTATCCGCAGCACGGTGCGGGAAATCGCGGCGAGCCTGGGCGATACGCGTGCCAAAATCCCGACGATACAATCCGCGGTGCGGGTGAAGAATGACGTGGGGCTGTCCGCCTTCTTCCAGTCCATGCGCACTTATTTTTCAGGAATGGCAAAGCCATCCGAGCCGTTGCTGCGCCTGAAAATGAAGGAACTCATCGTCAGTATCCTGACGAGCGACAGTAACCCGGCGCTGGCGGCATACTTCCGGACCTTGGGCGGCAGCGATGCGCCGTCGGTGGCGGAGATCATGGAGATGAATTTCCGGTTCAACCTGTCGCTTGCGGAATATGCGCGGTTGTGTCATCGCAGCCTGTCGTCGTTCAAGCGCGAGTTTCAATCCACCTTCAAGGAATCGCCGGGGAAATGGCTGTTGCGGAAGCGGCTGGATTATTCCGCCGCGCTGTTGCGCAATTCAAAACTGAACGTCACGGAAATCTCGATGGAGAGCGGGTTCCAGGACGTTTCGCATTTCAGCCGTGTGTTCAAGGAACAATTCGGTAAATCGCCCATCTCATATCGTTAAGACGCTGGTTTCCAGTGAGCTTTGCAGGCAAATAATTGGACCGTGCAGCAAAGCAGCGGTTTTCTTCTTAGGGCAGATTATCCGCGCCATTAGCACTGGCAACAACAACAAATGAACCTATGTATAACGAAGAAAATCCAGTCAGGTTGAGACGCAAAGACGATGCCGCAGCGCATCGCAGGAACGGTCTTTACATCGTTCCGGACACTAACCGCGCGAACCCGGGGCGTGATATCAATTCCCGTCCCGATAGCGCGCCGGTTCCCAACCTCCAGGCCGTTAAGGAACGGATGAAGGCAACGTGGGAATCCGGCGACTTCGGCCAAATCGCCCGTTCGATTGAAAATGTAGCGGAAGAATTCATGGCGCAGCGGCCGCTTAAGGCCGGCTCCTGCGTGCTGGATGCTGCCTGTGGAACGGGAAATCTTGCGATGATCGCGGCACGACACGGCTGCGTGGTCACCGGAATCGATATCGCCAGCAACCTTATCCATCAGGCCCGGACGCGCGCTGACGCGGAGGGATTGAATATTGTTTTCGAGGAAGGCGACGTTGAGGCGCTGCCCTACGCCGACGAACAGTTCGACCTCGTCGTGAGTATGTTTGGCGTGATGTTCGCCCCGCGACCTGAGGTCACCACGGACGAGTTGCGGCGGGTGACGAAGGTTGGTGGCCAGGTCGCGATGGCCAATTGGACGCCCTCCGGATTCATCGGGAAAATGTTCCATGTCTTCAAAGCGCACCTGCCGCCTCCGCCGACCGGCGTACCATCCCCGATGGGCTGGGGCGATGAGGCCACGGTTCGCTCACGGTTACAGCATGGTTTTGAAGACGTCCGCGTCACCCGCCGGATCGCATTGATGCGTTATCCGTTCGGGTCGGCGGAAACGGTTGAGTTTTTCCGGAAATATTACGGCCCCACGCAAAGGGCATTTGCTTCGCTCGATGCCGCCGCGCAAGCCGCGTTTCGGGGAGACCTGGTCGAATTGCAAACGGCCAATAACATTTCCAAAGAGCCCGGCACTACGGAAGTGGCTGCCGAGTATTTGGAGGTGGTGGCGACCCGAAGCTAAACGGACATGAATTTCACACACAACAACAACTGAACCTATGTATAACAAAGAAAATCTGGCTAAACTGAAAAAGATGGACGCGCTCGCGCCGCAAGTGATGAAGGCGTTTTGGGCGTTCGACAAGGCGGCGGTCGCGGATGGAGCGATCCCTGTAAAATATAAGGAGCTTATCGCCGTCGCCGTCGCTCTTACCACGCAATGCCCATATTGCATCGATATTCATTCCAACAACGCACGCAAGGCGGGTGCTACAGACGCGGAAATCGTGGAGGCGGCGATGGTCGCCGCGTCATTGCGGGCAGGCGGGGCGGTTACGCACGCGACGCATGCGTTGGGGATTTGATCAAACAACAAGCTGAGGAAATATTATGCCATTAATAAATGTAAAGATGATCGAAGGCGTTTTCACGCCGGCACAAAAACAGGACATCATCCGCAAGCTCACCGACACGATGGCGTCCATCGAAGGGGAGAATTTGCGTCCGGCCACCATCGTTGTGCTGGAAGAAGTGAAGAGCGGCGATTGGGGATTTGGCGGAAGGCCGTACACGACGGCCGATGTGAAGGCGTTGGCTTCGGGAACGTTCAAGGGCTGAGGATGCCCGGGATAAGAACAAACGAGAGCCAAGCGCCACCTCACCCCAACCCTCTCCCCCAACTCGCGTTGGCGGAGAGGGGGAGCGGTCGCTCGATAATGTCGTTTGATCGATTCAGTGTTGGTCACATGCAAAGGAAAATCTAAAGCGTGCTTGAGCTAAGGCCAACGTGCGAGAATTGCAACGTGGCTCTTCCTCCGGAGTCCACTGGGGTGATGATCTGCACGTTTGAATGCACCTTCTGCCGCGATTGCGTGGAAAACATTTTGCACAATGTTTGCCCCAATTGCGGCGGAGGGTTTTGCCCACGGCCTATCCGCCCGCGCAAAGACCGGGGTAGCGGCGATTATCTGGGCGCCTATCCGGCCAGCACGACGGTGAGGCATCACCCGGTGGACCTGTTGAGGCATAAATTTTTTTTGCAAACAATCGAAGCCATTCCACCGGAGAAGCATTGACAAAATTCCGGTTGTCAGGGCGCGCTGAAGTCGCCGGTGAATCAAGTATTTGCAATTATCTCAACCTCCTGCTTTCTTATCGCTCGGATTGATTTTAATCCATGCTGTTCAAGGCGCATTTCAACCATGCTCAACCCGCACATAATCTATAAAAACTGTAGACGTTTGGAGAAGCTGTCGTTGATCAGTTTACTGACGGTGGGATTGCACCTTAATCTTGCGAGCGCACAAGGCACCGTCTCGGTGGAATCCAATCTCGTGTATGGCACGGCGGCGGATTACACCGGTTCCAACGTATCGCTGACCCTGGATGCGTATTACGTTAACAGCGTGCAAACTAATCGCCCGGTGGTGATTCTTGTGCACGGCGGTGGGTTTGGGGCGGGCGACAAGGGATATACCGTGGCGCAAGGTAATTTTTATCCGGACATGGCCACCGCCTTTGCCACCAATGGCTTTGTGGCTTTTTCCATCAATTACCGGTTGTGGCCCGGTTGTTCGGGCGGTTGCACGCAGGAGATAAACATGGCGGTGGAGGATGTCCTGACGGCGTTAAACTGGATGCGAGCGCATGGCCCGGACTATGGCTTGGATGCGACTAAAGTGTTGATCGCCGGCGATTCGGCTGGAGGAGGCCTGGCGGTCAATACGACATATCCGAGCACCAATGTAGATTCTTTTCTGGGCTGTATCTCGTTGTGGGGCGGTGTGCCACCTTATGGCAGCAATGTTCATCCGGTGAATCTCTGTCCAATCACGGCGCTAACCCCGCCGACGTGCTTGATCCATGGTACCGCCGACACAGTGGTGCCCTATGCCAGCAGCGTGAATCTATCTTCCAATTTGACAGCGGCGCGAGTTTACAACGAATTGCATCCGTTGGTGGGATACGATCATTATCCGGTCATGGCTAATGGAGTTTATAATAAAAATCTGGTCAGCACACTTATCAATTACATGATTGCGTTTGCCGACCTGGCTACCAGCAATTTGTCGTCGACGGTGCCCATCCGCGTCCGCCTGGGCGACCACACCTTGCAGTCCGCAAATGGCCAGTTCAATTTTGACATCACGGGTCCGACCAATGTGACTTTCGCGATTGAACGATCCACAAACCTGATGAGCAATTGGCAAGTGATCACCACCAACCAACTCCTCACCGGGACGGCTCAGCTCACCAACCTCATTTCGGCTACAAACGAGTTCTACCGCGCCCGGATCGTTTCGCCATGATGGCCATCCTGCCGATCGGGCTCACCGTCTCAGCTTAAAGGTGTTGCTAATGAGGTTTATCGTTGGCTGGCAGTGTAGAAAAATTCCAGTTGTCAGGGCGCAAAAGCGTGCCAGATTCCCTGGTGTTGGAGGTGTGGATTTAACCAAAGGAATTTTTTATGCCCAAGATGCGTGCTGCCCAGATCGCCCGTGCCGGTGGACCGTTTGAAATTGTTGAACGTGAGATTCCCCAGCCGGGCACCGGCCAGGTGCGGATTAAGGTGCAGGCCTGTGGTGTTTGTCACAGTGATTCGGTCGTGAAGGAAGGAATCTGGCCGGGTCTCACGTTTCCGCGTGTGCCCGGTCACGAGGTGGTGGGCATCGTGGATGCTGTGGGCGCGGGTGTCACGTATTGGCAACCGGGCCAGCGGGTGGGCGTGGGCTGGCATGGTGGTCATTGTGGCATGTGTGACCATTGCCGGCGCGGCGAATTTTTTGGGTGCACGGTGAATCTCCAGATCACGGGCGTTTCGTACGATGGCGGCTACGCGGATTATCTGGTCGTTCCCCAAGTAGCGGTGGCATTGGTGCCCGAGGATCTGTCGCCCATTGAAGCTGCGCCGCTCATGTGTGCGGGTATCACGACATACAACGCATTGCGCAATAGTCCGGCGCGGGCCGGCGATCTGGTCGCCGTGTTGGGTTTGGGCGGGCTGGGTCATCTCGGTGTGCAATACGCCGTAAAGATGGGTTTCAAGACCGTAGGCATTGCGCGCGGGAAGGACAAGGAACCTTTGGCGCGGCAACTGGGCGCGTGGCATTACATCGACAGCCAGACGCAAGACCCAGCGGCAGAATTGCAAAAACTTGGCGGCGCCAAAGTCATCATCGCTACCGTGACGAACGGCGATGCGATGAGCGCGACGGTGGGCGGGCTGGGCCCAAACGGCGTATTTTTCACCATCGGGGCGGCGCCATCGATGCAGGTGTCGCCGTTATTCCTTTTGCTTGGGTGCCGGTCAGTGAAAGGCTGGTATTCGGGCACGGCAGTCGATTCGCAGGACACGTTGGAATTCAGCGTACTCTCGGGAGTGCGTTCGATGAATGAGGTGTATCCATTTGAAAAAGTGGCCGAAGCTTATGCGCGCATGGAAAGCGGCAAGGCGAGATTTCGGGTGGTGTTGAAGATGTGAGAGGGCTAAACACCCAAGCACCAAGCTTCCAAGCCCCAGAGAAATTCCAAACACCAACATCCGTAATCCAATGTCGGGGATGGTGGGGCAGGTATAAACTATTGATAGCGCACAGTTGACGTATGGGTAATGCATCGTAGGTTGTGCGCCATGTCAAAGACCGCCAATGGCCGGATGTTCGCGCAAATCATCATGGGAATGATGTTTTTTTTCCTGGCGCGCGAGGTAAAGGCGACGCCGACCAATATCTACGCGGTACCGTTGGTTCTCTCGGCCAAGATCTACAGCCTCACGGGTGACAAAAAATTATTGTTCACGTTTCGCCGCACCATCACGCAGACGAATGCGAATGTGGTGTCGCTGCGTGAGTTCAAAACGCCGGATGGCACGCTGGCGGCGCGCGAGGTGGTGCGGTATGTCTCGAACCGGTTCGTGTCGTATGAACTGAACGAGCCGATGCGCACGGCGCGCGGGCGGATTTTTGCCGACGGCCGGCAGAAGCAATTGAACTTCAGCTATACCGAAAGCGGCACTCCCACGCGCACGGCGGCGGAACCCTTGCAGCCGGACACGATGATCGCGGACATGATCGGGCCGTTCCTGAACGCGCACTGGGATGCGTTGATGCACGGCGACAGCGTGAAATTCCGTTTCGCGGTCATGAACCGGCAGGAGACGATCGGGTTCAAATTCACGAAGGATTCCGAGACGACACGTTATGGGCAGCCGGTGGTGCGGGTGAAGATGTCGGCGACGAGCGTGGTCTATTCGCCGTTCGTGGACCCGCTGTATTTCACGGTGGCGAAGAATGCGCCGCACCGAGTGCTGGATTACACGGGGGAGACGACGCCGCGCATCATCGTAGGTGGGCAATGGAAAGACGTGGTGGCGTTAACGGTGTTTGATTGGGAGAAGTGAATAAGTATCAGGTGCGAAGTGTCAGGTATCAGGCGTGGCGTGACACGGGCGCAGTCAGAACATAGGTAACACATCAGGTTCAATACATGGGTAACACTATGTTGGTTAGAGGTTACACATTCACTTCAGGGCTGACCAGCTTCCAGCGGGCGGCTAGGCGCCCGCTGGAAGC